>FTKM01677620.1_pt1 | contig 271618 bp, 252 predicted proteins | sample 1658051 | NCBI WGS metagenome assembly FTKM01 (sample SAMEA3914794, study PRJEB12502) | metagenome | biome: forest; material: soil | place: Canada | collected 2011-07-05 | depth 0.1 m | reverse complement strand
TCCTCCAGCGACAGGCCGCAGAAGCGCAGGAAGGACAGCCGATCCGATAGCGCAGCCTCCAGCTGCGGGTCCGACAAGCCATGCCACCGCTGCAGAAGCAGCGCCTTGAACAACACCAGCGGAGGATAGGCCGCCTCGCCCTTGGCCTTCGGTTTCACCAGACCGCTCAAAAGCGCCTCGATCGGAGCCCAGTTCACCAGGCCATCGATCTGCGCCAAGTCGTCGGACCCCTTCGACCGGCGAGCCGCCAACGCCGCATCCGCAAATCCAAGCTCACCCGTCGTGCGAACCGCCATCTTCACACCCTCCCTGAACGACACTCAGGGAATCATGATCCGGTAACCGTGCAAAGGTCTCCAGGATGAGGGCGACTTAGGCGCCGGCGCTTCAATAGAAATCCTCACCCTGAGCTTGTCGAAGGGCGTATCGCAGCGAAGCGCGCAGCGTGAGGATTTCGGACCCGCCTCAACCGCCGTAGATGATCGAGATGGTCTCGGCCACGCAGGCCGGGCGGTCTTCACCCTCGATCTCGATGGTGCACTCGTTCTTGATCTGCATGCCGCCGGCCTTGGCCTCCGCGCCGATCAGCTTTTGCCGCAGCCTCACCCGCTTGCCGACCCGCACCATGCTGGTGAAGCGCACCTTGTCGGAGCCGTAGTTGATCCCGCGCGTGACGCCCTTAACATGCAGCAGGCCGCCGCTGAGGAAGGGGATGAGCGACAGGGTCAGGTAGCCGTGGGCGATCGGTCCGCCGATCTCACGCGTGGCCCGCTCGACATCCACATGGATCCACTGATGGTCGCCGGTGGCTTCGGCGAATTGGTTGACCCGCTCCTGGGTGATCTCCAGCCAGTCCGAAACGCCGGTTTCCTGACCGATCAGGCTGGGCAGGTCCTTGAAGTCCACTTCCATCGCACGCTCTCCCGTTTTCCTCGCAAGGCGGCGGTTCTTGCGCCGTTCGCGCATAGGGGCAAGGGGGCGAGCAAGAAGGGCGGCAAGGGCACGCTTGACCTAAAGGCGCCCTTGTAGCGGGCGTATCCCGGCGGATATGCCTGCGGGCAAAACCAGCTCCGGGAGGACGCCATGGCCGCGCCCAGTTTCGAGACCCTGCTCTATGCCGTCGAGGATGGCATCGCGACCATCACCCTCAATCGCCCCGACCGCCTGAACGCCTTCACCGGCCAGATGATGGTCGATCTGATCGCCGCCTTCGACGCCACCGACGCGGACGACGCGGTCAAGGTGGTGATCGTCACCGGCGCTGGGCGCGGCTTCTGCGCCGGCGCTGACCTGTCCGCCGGGCCGGGCACCTTCGAGCGCGCCAATCGCTCGTCGGAAGGTGTCGATCAGGACGAAAACACCGTGCCTCGTGACGGCGGCGGCCGGGTCTCCTTGCGCATCTTCGACAGCCTCAAGCCGGTGATCGCCGCCGTCAACGGGCCGGCGGTGGGCGTGGGCGTGACCATGCAGCTGCCGATGGATATCCGCATCGCCTCCACCGAAGCCCGGTTCGGCTTCGTCTTCGCCCGCCGAGGCATAGCGCCCGAGGCCTGCTCCTCCTGGTTCTTGCCGCGCCTGGTCGGCATCTCGACCGCGCTGGAGTGGTGCTATTCGGGCCGCGTCTTCCCGGCGGCCGAAGCCAAGGACCGGGGCCTGGTGCGCTCCATCCACGCGCCGGACGAGCTTCTGCCCGCGGCCAAGGCGATCGCCCGCGAGATCATCGACAACACCGCCCCGGTCTCCATCGCGGTCAGCCGCCAGCTCATGTGGCGCGGCCTTGTGGCCGACCATCCCATGGAAGCGCATCGCGCCGACAGTCGGGCGATCATGAGCCGGGGCGCCTCCAAGGACACTCGCGAGGGGGTCGGCGCCTTCCTCGAAAAGCGGACGCCCAGCTATCCCGACAAGGTTTCGGCGGATCTGCCCAACCTTTGGCCGGACTGGGAGGAGCCGCCGTTCCGCTAGGGTCTGAACGCGCGGATTCATCGATGAGGCGAACAAGCCACACGCGCGATTCGCTTTTTTTGATGTATCCTCCTCGCGATGAGTGACATCGGACCTCTGGCTCTTTCCAGCCACGACGAGATCGGACCTCGGTCGAAGGCGCGGACGGCGTTGTTCAAACGGCTGGCGGACGTGGTCTGCCTGCCCTCCAGCCGCGTGAACGCCTTCGAGCGCGCCATGATCGCCGACCTCCTGGTCGAGATGCTGCGTGACGCCGTGGTCGAGGAGCGGGCGCGGGTCGCGCGGCGCCTGGCCAACCTCACCGACATTCCCCCGGCCCTCGTTCGCCTACTGCTGCGCGATGTGGTCGAGGTCGCGGGGCCGCTGCTTGAGAACAGCGGCGCTCTCAGCGATGCGGATCTGGTCGATTGCGCGCGGCGCGGCGGCGTCGAGCACCGGCGGCTGATCGCGGCGCGGCGCGGCGTCACCGAACTGGTCTGCGAGGCGCTGATTGAGCCGCTCGAGCCGGCCGTGGTCGAGACCCTGCTGCACAATGAGCTCGCCCGCCTGTCCTCCGACGCCCTGGAGAATCTGGTCGGCGCCACCCGGGCCGAGCCCGGCTATATCCGCACGCTGCTCCGGCGCAGGGAACTGCGGCCGTCACACGCCTACATCGTCTTCTGGTGGGCCGACGCCGAGGCGCGGCGGACTATCCTGCAGCGGTTCGCTGTCTCCCGCGAGGTATTGCAGGAAGCCGCCGGCGATGTCTTCCCGCTCGCGGCCGCGGAGGGCTGGGCCGACCCGCTCAGCCGCAAGGCGCTGCAGTTCATCGAGCGGCGCCAGCGCAATCGCCTGGCGATCGAGAAGAGTCCCTACGCCAGCCTGGACGAGGCCGTCGCGGCGGCGGAGACCGGCCTTCGCCGCGACACCGCCGAGGAGATTTCCTACCTGTCGGGTCTGAAGCCGATGACCGGCGCCAAGATATTCACCGACGCGGGCGGCGAGCCGCTGGCCATATTGTGCAAGGCCACCGGCCTGCCCAAGGCGGCGCTGCGCCAACTGTGGCGCGGCCTGCGCCGGCCGGAGACCGATGAGGCTGGCGCGACGCATCCCGCGCTCGAACGCGTCCTGATCACCTATGACATGATCGCGGTTGATCGGGCCCAGACCGTGTTGCGCTACTGGAACTGGTCACTGTCCTCGGCCCTGACGCCATCGCTGATCAAGGCGATCCGCGATGGAGATTCCAGCGAGCTCGACGAATACTCGGTGCCGCAGCGCGCGGCGATGCTGACCCTGTCCGACGACTTCGGCCGCTAGGCCGCCGACGCGCCCTACCCATTTTATGTGAAGACGCCGAACGGGCGGGCCCTGCATGAGTCTTCGCACAGGAAGCCCGCGAGCCTCGCCGAGCACCCGAAGATCAGTGGCGGCAAAGCTGTTCACAAAGTTTCGGCGTGGTTGGCCCGTAACTTATCGCCATACTGTTATGAACAATTCAACCCGCCGGCTATTTTGACTATTGTGCTGGTCCACGCAGGTCGATATGGAGCGCGCTGCTTGAGCGTAAGACTCAGCGCGTCAATCTCGGCGCATCTATAGATGGACTGAAATGAATATGGACGAGAAGTCGGAAATCATCGAGATGACGGCGGACATCGTGTCGGCCTACGTCGGCAACAACTCTGTTTCGGCCGCCGATCTTCCTTCTCTCATCCAGAGCGTCCACCGGGCCCTGGCCGGTGTGAGCGACGGGCCCGAGCCTGTTGAAGTCGCGCCCAAGGAGCCCGCGGTTCCGATCAAGCGCTCGATCCAGGCCGACTTCCTGATCTGCCTGGAAGACGGGCGCAAGTTCAAGTCGCTGAAGCGCCATCTGCGCACCAAGTACAATCTGTCGCCGGAAGAATACCGCGCCAAATGGAACCTGCCGAAGGACTATCCGATGGTCGCCCCGAACTACGCCAAGGCGCGTTCGGATCTGGCCAAGCAGATGGGCCTCGGCCAGGGCGGACGCCAAGCGGCCCGCAAGCGCCGCTAACCTCGGCGCCTATCTGACTCACGATCCGACGCCTGTGTGTGAATGCACACAGGCGCGCGGCGTTTTCGCACATTTATCGCTTGCGAGACGATTTCCGCTTGCCACCGATTCGGGTGTTAAGCGATAGTGAATCATCGTGATTCCAATAGGTTGTTAACGACTCTGAACATGATCACGCAATCGGGCGGATCGGCGAGCGCAGTACGAGCTCACGAAGAGATTTTCGCCTATTGGGCGTCTCGGCGTGAAGGCGGTCGGCTGCCTGGGCGCGAGAGCATTCACCCCTCCCACTTCAAGCGTCACCTGCCGACGGTCAGCTTGATCGATGTCCGATCGAACCCGCGCGACTACAGCCTGCGCCTGGCCGGCACCGGCCTCTACAGCGTCTATGGCCGCGAGATCACCGGCCGCAGCCTGGGCGATGTCTACAATGCCGCCGCCGCCGACTACTGGCGCGAGGAGCTGGACAAGATCGTCGAGAACCGTCGCCCCGGCGTCGGCGTGCATAACTTCGCCTGGCGCGGCGCGGGCCACATGTCGATCCTGTGGCTGCGCCTGCCCCTGGCCAGCAATGGCGTCGATGTCGATATGATCATGGGCTACGACGCCCTGATCGGCAGCCGCACCGACTCTCACATCAGCGGCATCCGCGCCGCTTAAGATTTCAGCCCGCCTTTTGGGCCGCTGCATCGCGGCGAATCCGCTCCACCATCGAATACAGTCCGTTAGACCGCTGCGTCGATAGCGCCCCCGACAGGCCCAGCTGGTCGAAGGCCGCCTTGGCGTCGAAGGCCAGCACTTCGTCCGCGTCATGGCCGGAATAGAGCCTGAGCAGGATAGCGATCAGGCCGCGCACGATCAGGGCGTCGGAATCGCCCCTGAACACCAGCCGCGCCTCCGTATCCGGATCCCGCACCAGCCAGACCTGGCTGGCGCAGCCGCGCACCTTGTTGGCGTCCGAGTGTTCGGCTTCGGTCAGCGGGGCCAGCGTGCGGCCGAGATCGATCACATACCGATAGCGCTCTTCCCAGTCGCCCAGCACGTCGAATTCGTCGTCGAGCTCGGCAAGCGCGTCTTGGATGGTCTGGCCCATGGGCTGGGCAATTAGGGGCCGGGGCCGCTCAAGGCAATGACGTCTGTTAGCGGATCGTCGCTTAAGGGGAGAGGAGACTGGAGCAGGCGGGGCGAGGGCGGTAGGCTCCGCCGCAGCGGATTCTTTTCAACCAGCCATTTCCTGTCTCGGGGCGCATTGGCCGATATTCCTTCTCCTTCGCCGACGCCCGAAACCGCCGCGGCTCTGCGCGAGGTTATCGGCTGGCATGGCGGCTGGGCGCTGGCGGTCGTGCTGGCGGCGCTTGCGCTCGCCTTCGTCGCGCCTGGCGCGCCGTGGACGGCCTGGTGCGCCCTGCTGGCTGGCGTAACGCCCGCCGGCGTGGCGACCCTGCTCATCCGCCAGGACGATGCGCGACGCAGGTTGCTGGTGCTGGTCTCCTGGGCGATAGCCGCCGTGGCCGCTGGCTGCCTCACCGGAGGCGTCGCGGGCCCGCTTGCGGTCTGGTGTGTGGCGCCGCTCGCGGTCGCGGCAGTGCTGGGCGGGGGGCGGCCTTTGGCGGCGGGGGCCAGTCTTTCTCTCGGCGCCTTCGCCCTGGTCGGCCTGGCCCAGGCGGTAGGCCTGACGACGCCTGTCCTGCCGCGCGGGGCCAGCTTCGATCTCGGCCTGCTCGGCGTCTCCACGACCTGCTTCGGCCTCGCCGCGGCCCTCGCCATGCTGCGCCGGCGGCTCAATCAGCGGAACGAAGCCCACGGCCTGGTCAACTCCGATCTGCACGCCCTTTTGCTACGCCAGCCACACCTGATCCTGGTGCTGGACCGGACGGCCAGGGTCAGCGCCGCTTACGGAAGCCCGCCCACCGGCGTCAGCGTCGATCGGCTGTTCGCTGAAGGCCTGTCCGACCTGGTGGCCGAGGCGCAGAAGGACGACCTGGCCTGGACCCTCGCCGCCACGCGCCAGGACGGTGAAGGCGCCCTGCACTTCCCCCTCTCCAACGGCGGCGATATCTGGCTCGACCTGGAACTGCGCCGGCTCGACGATACGCGACTGATCGCCACCCTTGTCGACGCCAGCGCCAGCCGGCGGCGGGAGGCGGTGCTGGAGACCGCCCGCGCCGACGCCGAAGCGCTAAACGTCGGCAAGTCCCGCTTCCTGGCCAATATGAGCCATGAGCTGCGTACGCCGCTGAACGCGGTGCTCGGCTTCTCCGACATCATGCGCCACAAGATGTTCGGCCCTCTGACCGGCAAGTACGCCGAATACGCCGAGCTGATCCACGACGCCGGTTCCCACCTGCTGGCCCTGATCAACGACGTGCTGGACATGTCCAAGATCGAGGCCTCGCGCTACGAACTCAGCCTCGAGCGGCTGGATGCGCGCGAGCCGGTGCAGGCGGCGATGCGGCTGATGCGGCTGCAGGCCGACGAGGTGGGCGTCCAGCTGCGCGGCCTGCTGCCCGGCCAGTCGCTGGAAGCCGATGCCGATGGCCGGGCGCTGAAGCAGATCGCGCTCAACCTGATTTCCAACGCCCTGAAATTCACCCCGCGCGGCGGCCTGGTCACCGTCACCATGCGCGCCTCTGCGGGCATGCTGGACCTGACAGTGGCCGACTCAGGCGTCGGCATCTCTAAGGCCGACCTGGAGCGCCTCGGCCGCCCGTTCGAACAGGCGGGGGACGCGAGCCAGCAGGCGCGGGGCACCGGCCTGGGTCTTTCCCTCGTCCGCGCCTTTGCCGAGTTGCATGGCGGCGAGATGAGTATCGAGAGCGACCTGGGCGAGGGAACGGCGGTGACCGTGCGCCTGCCTGTGCTGGCGCCAGAGGAGACGACGGCGCCGGAAGCACTGGCCGCGTCCGAACCCGAACCGGCGGCTCAGCCCGCCCCAGCCGCCCCGTCTTTCGCCGGCAATGTGGTCGCCTTTACGCCTCAGCGCTGACCGGCGGCCAGGAAGGCGCGCCCGGCGGCGAAATCGCCCACCTCGACATAGGCCCGGCGCACCGGCTCGCCCGACGTGAACAGATATTCGATCGCCACCGACTCGCGGGGATCCAGCCTGGCCAGGGCGTCCGCGGCCGCGTCCGGGAAACGGAAGGCGGTTCCGGCGGATGCGCCGCCGGGCAGCAGGCTCTTGTCGGCGTCGCCTCGCGCCTGCGGGAAGAAGGCCCGCGTCGCGAAGGCCGGCGGCATGCGGGCCGAGAGCGGGATGCGGCCGTCGGACGAGGCCTTGATGATGTTCAGGAAGGGCTCGGACGCCCGCGCGGCGTCACGCAGGACCAGCCGGGCGGAATAGGGTTTGGCGCCGTCGGCGAAACTCGCCACCGCAATCAGGCCGATATCGCTGTTTCGGCCGGCGTATCCGAAGATCAACTGGTTCCAGCCGAACGGCTCGGCCTGCGACAGCCGCCAGGTCGTGGTCGAATAGGCGGCCCGGTTGGCCCACCAGGACGAGACGTCGCCGCGGTAAAGCATGGTCTGCAGCTTCGAGTAGCCATCGAAGGCCTGCCTCACGCGGTTGGCCGCCGTGGTGATATCGGAAGAATTGCAGGCCGACGAGCCGGCGGCGCCCGCCGCCCGCGCCTGGACATTGTCGAGCTGGGCCGTGGTGACGCCAGAGCGCATCGCCGCGCCCCGCGCCTGGGCCTGGGAGGCGCTCAGCGCCGCGCCAAGGTTGGCCGTGAACAGATGGCAGCGCTGGTCCGCGGCGGTCATCACCGACCGCTCATAATAGGCGTCCACCGCCGCGGCATGGGCCACGACGGGCGTCATGAGAATCGTCGCCACGAGCAGCGTCTTGAGTTTCAGCATAGATCGAAAGTCCTTGTGGCCCGGTCTTTGCGCCCGGGTCTTGTCGCCCACGGCTAGCAAGCTACCCTGAGCGCCTTTCCCGACCGTTAGCGGAGCGTCCTTCCCTGCTGCTTTCCACCGACATCTGGGTCCCGGCCCTCATCCGCCGCGCGGGGCTTCAAGGCGCCTTTGGCGTGGTGGCGCGCAAGGGCGACCCCAGAGCCGGCGCCGTGCTGGTAAAGGCGCGCAACCAGCGCTCGGGCGAGGTGAAGCTCTATGGCGAGGCCCTGCGCGGCGACGGCGAACGGTTCTGGATGCAGCCGCAGCCGGGGCGCAGCGAGGACGACATCGACGCCTACGTCGCCCGCACGGTAAAGATCGACCCGGACGTGTGGGTCGTGGAGATCGAGGATGTAGAAGGCCGCCACTTCCTGGTCGAGCCGGTGGAGGGGGAGTAGGGCGATCATCCTGCGTCCTTCGACGCGGCCGCTTCGCGTCCGGCTCAGGATGACGTGGTTTTGTGGGCTCTATAACTCTACGTCATGCTGAGCCGCGCCAAAGGCGCGTGTCGAAGCACGCACAAGGCCCCAACAGCCATCAAAAGGTGACAGAACGCCCGTCCCGGTCTATCGCCCCGCCTCATGAGCGCCCACACCCCAGCCGCAGAAGCCGCCCGCCGGCGGACCTTCGCCATCATCTCCCATCCCGACGCGGGCAAGACCACGCTGACGGAGAACCTGCTGCTGGCCGGCGGGGCCATCCGCGCGGCCGGCGCGGTGCGGGCGCGGGGCGAGCAGCGGCGCACCCGGTCGGACTGGATGAAGATCGAGCGCGAGCGCGGCATCTCGGTCTCGGCCAGCGCCATGACCTTCGATCACGCCGGGCTGATGTTCAACCTGCTCGACACCCCCGGGCACGAGGACTTCTCGGAAGACACCTATCGCACCCTCACCGCCGCCGACGCCGCCATCATGGTGCTGGACGCGGCCAAGGGTATCGAGGCCCAGACCCTCAAGCTGTTCGAAGTCTGCCGCCTGCGCGACATCCCCATCGTCACCTTCATCAACAAGATGGACCGGGAGGCGCTGGACCCGTTCGAGCTGCTGGACGAGATCGCCTCCAAGCTGGCTCTCGACCCCGCGCCGCTGTTCTGGCCCGCCGGCTCGGGCAACCGGTTCAAGGGAATGATGGATCTGCGCGGGAAGAAGTTCCTGCCGTTCCAGAAGCGCGGGTCGGGCGAGCCGGAGGGGCATCCCGACGCTATTCCCTTCAACTCCAACGCCATCTCCCGCTTCCTCGACCCCGACGAGCAAGGCGAGGTGGAGGAGGGCGCCATGCTGGTGCAGGAAGCCGCCAAGCCTTTCGATCCGGTCGCCTTCCTGGAAGGTCACATGACCCCGGTCTTTTTCGGCTCGGCCCTGCGCCACTTCGGCGTCGATCAGCTGCTGGATGGGATCGGCGCCTACTGCCCGCCGCCCAAGCCCCTGGCTGCGACCCGCGCCGGAGACGAGACCCATGTGGTTCCGGGCGATCCGGAAGTGTCGGGCTTCGTGTTCAAGGTCCAGGCCAACATGGACCCCAACCACCGCGACCGGGTGGCGTTCCTGCGGCTGTGCTCGGGCGAGTTCAAGCGCGGCATGAAGCTGAAGGTGCAGAACACCGGCCGGCAGCTTTCGGTCAACGCGCCGATCATGTTCTTCGCCTCCGACCGCGAACTGGCCGAGGACGCCTTCGCCGGCGACGTGATCGGCATCCCCAACCACGGCGTCCTGCGCGTTGGCGACAGCCTGTCGGAGACCGGAACCCTGCGCTTCGCCGGCCTGCCCAACTTCGCCCCGGAAATCCTGCGCCGGGTGCGGGTCAAGGATCCGCTGAAGGCCAAGCATCTGAAGAAGGCGCTGGAGGGTCTGGCCGAGGAGGGCGTGACCCAGCTCTTCCGTCCCAACATCGGCTCAGACTTCATCGTCGGCGCCGTGGGCCAGCTGCAGTACGAGGTCATGGCCGACCGCCTCGCCGGCGAATACGAGCTGGACGTGATCTTCGAAGCCGCTCCCTACGCCGAAGCCCGCTGGCTAGGCGGCGCCCCGGCGGATGTCGAAGACTTCGCCAACACCCACCGCTCCGCCATGGCCGAAGACATCGACGCCCGGACCGTCTACCTGGCCAAGTCCGCTTGGGACATCGGCTATGTGCAGGAGCGCTACCCGAAGGTGGAGTTCCTGCGCACGCGGGAGCGGGGGTAGCTCACCACTCCAGCAGGTCCAACCCGGGCACGTCGCGAAAATCGTCGCCGTTCATCGTGACCAGACAGGCGCGATGAACCAGCGCCTGGGCGGCGATCATTCGGTCCAGCAGTTTGCGCCGAGAGTAGCCAGCGGACTCCACGATGCTTCGGTAGGCGTCGGCTGCGGCGTCGTCGAACGGCAGGACCGGCAAGACGGCTAGGATTGCATCAAGCCTGGGTCTTCTCAGCCCCACCTGCGTAGGGTCCCGGTATACGCCGCCTTCAAGGTCGACCCGGCTGATGATGGACAGCATAACGGCGCCGTCCAGGGCGGCGATCCTTGCGGTGATCGCATCGTTGCCGTCCCGCAGCTCGATCGCGACATTGGTGTCGAGAATATAGGCCAAAGGTCAGAGACCGGGCCGTTCCGGCAGCGGTTCGTCATCGCGCGTTTCGATGCGATCCGGCTTCGGCAAGGCCGCCAGGCGCGCCGCTAGTTCGCTGATCGGTGGCCGGGCGGGGAAGATGGTCAGGACGTCGCCCGAACGAATGATGGTGAGCTCCACGTCCCGCCCGAAAGCGACGGCTTTCGGGAGGCGAACGGCTTCACTGTTGCCGCTGCGAAAGGTGCGGCTGCCGGCGACCGTGTTCGGATTGTTTATCGTGGTCATCACCTGTATATACTTCATTTGAAGCGGAGGTTCAACGCGTCGTCCCGCGCGGCTGTCGAACGCCCGCAGCCCTCAGATTATCTATTCGCCACTTCGGTCAAATTTATCCCACCCAAGCCATTGTCATCCCGCCTCGCGCGCCCACCTCTGCTGTCAGGCCGCGTAGCGTGGATTAGCTGATGTCTCAACCAGGTCCCGCCGCCGGTCCCCCACCCCTTGCCGGTGGTCGTCTTGCCCTGATTTCGATCGCCCTGGCCCTCGGCACCTTCATGCAGGTGCTGGACTCAACTATCGCCAACGTCTCCATCCCGACCATCTCCGGCAATCTCGGCGTCAGCTCCGACCAGGGCACCTGGGTCATCACCCTGTTCGCCATGGCCAATGGCGTCTCGGTGCCGCTCACCGGTTGGCTGATGGGCCGTTATGGGGTGGTGAAGACCTTCGCCTTCTCCGTGCTGGCCTTCACCTTCGCCTCCTTCCTCTGCGGAATCGCCTGGGACCTGCCGTCGTTGCTGCTGTTCCGGATCATTCAGGGCGGCGTCTCTGGGCCGATGATCCCGGGCTCGCAAGCCCTGCTGATCTCCATCTTCCCGCCCGCCCGGCGCGGCTTCGCCCTGGCCATCTGGTCGATGACGACGCTGGTGGCGCCGATCTGCGGTCCCATCCTCGGCGGCTGGATCTCCGACAACGCCTCCTGGCGCTGGATCTTCTTCATCAATGTGCCGGTGGGCATCTTCTGCGCCCTGATCTGCTATCGCGGCCTGATCAGCCGCGAGACGCCGACCGCAAAACGCCCCATCGACGTCGTCGGCTTCGCCCTTCTGCTGGTCTGGGTCTGCGCCCTGCAGGTGATGCTGGACCGCGGCCAGGACGCCGACTGGTTCCACGCCACCTCGATTGTCGTGCTCGCGGTCGTCGCCGCCATCGGCCTTGTCGCCTGGCTGATCTGGGAGCTGACAGAGAAGAATCCGATCGTCGATCTGTCCCTGTTCAAGTCGCCCAACTTCGCCCTCGGGGCCCTGGTCTTCTGCCTCGCCTACGCGGTCTTCTTCGGCGGCAACGTGCTGCAACCGCTCTGGCTGCAGACCCGGCTGGGCTACATCGCCACCTGGGCGGGGCTGGTCGCGGCGCCCAGCGGTCTGGTCGCGGTTCTGCTCACGCCCATCTATGCCCGCTACAGCTCCGTGATCGACGCCCGCATCAGCGGCACCGTGGCCCTGGCGGCCTTCGCCCTGTCCTTCTTCATGCGCGCCCAACTGCCGCCGGACGCCAGCTTCGCCATCCTGGTCCTGCCCATGCTCGTCCAGGGCGTGGCCATGAGCACCTTCTTCGTCTCCATGCTGACCATCCAGCTCAAGGATGTGCCGCCGGAGCGGATTCCCGCCGCCAGCGGCCTCTCTAACTTCGCCCGCATCACCGCCGGCGGGTTCGCCGCATCGCTGACGACAGCCTTCTGGGATCGCCGCGCGATCATGCACCAGGCCGCCCTCGCCGACGCCCAGCCCAGCCATGCCGACGCCTTCAACCAGGCCCTGGCGACCCTGGGCCATGCCGGCGCTGGCCCAAAACAGGCCCTGACCAGTCTGGTCGGCCAGGTGGTCAATCAGGCCTACGATATCGCCGCGACAGATATGTTCTGGCTGTTCGGCGTCCTGGCCCTGGTGATGATCCCGCTGATCTGGATCGCCAAGCGCGCCGTCTCCGGCGGCGCTCCGGTAGCGGCGGACTAGCGGGTCCGAAATCCTCTCAATGCTTCGACAAGCTCAGCATGAGGATTTCTACTGAGGCCAAAGTAGCCCTCATCCTGAGCTTGTCGAAGGAGAGGGCGCATCCCCGCGCTCGCGGATGGTCGCAAAGCGATCTTGACGCCCTCTGCGGAAACCGGCCTTTGTCCGCCCCGACAATGTTGAATCACTCGGGAAGGACACCGCCATGGCCTACGCGCCGTTCAATCTGAAGGGCAAGGTCGCCCTGGTCACCGGCGGCAACCGCGGCATCGGCTTCGGCATGGCCGAGGCCTTGGCCCAGGCCGGCGCGGACGTGGTGATCTGGGGCTCCAACGCGGAGTTCAACAAGGCCGCCGAGGGCAAGCTCACGTCCTACGGCGTGCGCATCAAGGCCCAACAGGTGAATGTCGCCGACGAAAAGGCCGTCGCCGAAGGCATGGAAGAAGCCGTGGCCGCCATGGGCCGGGTCGATACCGTCATCGCCAACGCCGGCATCGGCGGCGGGGCCAAGTCCTTCTCCGAATTCCCCACCGACGTCTATCGCCGGGTGCTGTCGGTGAATCTGGACGGGGTCTTCTTCACCCTGCGCGAAGCCGCCAAGCACATGGTCGCCCGCGCCACCGCCGGCGATCCCGGCGGCTCCCTGATCGGGGTGGCGTCGCTGGCGGCCATCGAGGGCGCGGCCCGCAACGAGGCCTATGCCGCCACCAAGGGCGCGGTGATCTCGATGATGAAGTCCATCGCCGTCGAGCACGCCCGCTATGGCGTGCGCGCCAACTCCATCCTGCCCGGCTGGATCGCCACCGACATGACCGCCGGCGCCCAGGAATCCAAGGCCTTCGCGGAAAAGGTCATCCCCCGCGTGCCCGCCCGCCGCTGGGGCGAGCCCGCCGACTTCGGCGGCGTGGCGGTCTACCTGGCCTCCGACGCCTCCAGCTACCACTCCGGCGACAGCTTCGTGATCGACGGCGGGTATACGATTTTCTAGAGGGGCCTGTCGCTAATTGCTCCCCCGCTGGGGGAGCCCGTCGGCGAAGCCGACTGAGGGGGCGAGTAAGCTGCATACCTGCCCCCTCTGGCGCCCTTCGGGCGCCTGCCTCCCCCAGCGGGGGAGGAATTGAGCGCGCGCTTCACCCCGCGACAGCCTTGCATCCCTCGCCGCAACGGTGATCCTCTCGAGCAAAATCGGAGGAAACCCATGACCCTGCACACGCCGCTCTGCGATCTGCTCAAGGTCGATCATCCCATAATGCTCGCCGGCATGGGCGGGGTGTCCTACGCCGAGCTGGCGGCGGCGGTGTCCAACGCCGGCGGCTATGGCGTGCTCGGCATGGCCGGACGCGGCCCCGACTTCATCCGCGATGAGATGCGCAAGGTCCGTAGCCTCACCGACAAGCCCTTCGGCGTCGACCTGCTGGCCGCCTCGCCCGAATCCCTCACCGCCTCGGTGGATGTGATCATTGAGGAGGGCGCCTCGGCCTTCATCGCCGGCCTGGGGGTACCCATGCCGATCATGGAGAAGCTGAAAAAGGCCGGCCTGACGGTGATGGTGGTCTGCGGGGCGGTGAAGCACGCCATCAAGGCCGAGCAGGCCGGCTGTGACGCCGTCATCTGCCAAGGCGGCGAAGGTGGGGGCCACACCGGCCTCGTCGGAACCATGCCGCTGGTGGCCCAGGCGGTGGAAGCGGTGAAGGTTCCTGTGGTCGCCGCCGGCGGCCTCTATGACGGGCGCGGTCTGGCGGCGTCTCTTGCCCTCGGGGCCGTGGGCGTCTGGATGGGCACCCGCTTCATCGCGTCGAACGAGGCTCACGCCGGCGCGCTTTATCACCAGGCCGTGTTGGGCGCCGACGACACCGAAACCGTCCGCACCCGCTGCTACTCCGGCAAACCGATGCGGGTGCGCCAGAACCTCTATGTCGCCGACTGGGAGAGCCGCCCCGGCGATATCCAACCCTTCCCACAGCAGGCCATGCTGTCCAGCCGCGCCGGCGTCATGGGCGGCATCGGCGGCCAGATCGACGGCCTCGACCCCGACAAGTCCTGCTTCGCCATGGGCCAGTCCGCCGGCGGTATCCACGACGTGCTGCCGGCCGGCGAGATCGTGAAGCGGATTCTGGCGGAAGCCGATCAGGCCATCGGTCGGCTGGAGAAGCTTCGGGCGACCGTCCCCGCCTGATCGCCGGCCTCAGCCATGGGCGTCAGGCACGCCCGTCTGGGCAGGGTGTCTGGGGTTTGGACGTTCCACGCCAGACCGGCCCGTTCGAGCAGTTGAATGAACCGGTAGCCCCAATCGGACTGGCCCGGATAGAGCCCGATCCTGGCCGATCCGGGAAAGGCATGATGGTTGTTGTGCCAGGCTTCGCCCATCGACACGAGACCGGCCCAGCCCACATCGGCGGCCTGAACGCCCGACCCCTCGACACGCCAGGCGCCAGGGCCCGAGCGATGCGCGAGCCGTCCCACGTACCAATGGCCGGTGACGCAGACCGCAACTCTGGCGCAGATTCCCCAGACCACCCATCCCAAGCCGCCGCCGAGATAGAGCGCTACCGCCAACGGAATTTGCTGGAGCATCCAGGTGCGTTGAAGGAAGCGGTAAAAGCCGTCGTCGCTCATCTCTCGTGGCGGTGAGAAGTGGGGCGGATGGCGCAGCACCAGCCGGCAATGCAGCGTCCACCAGTAGTCTTGTAACAGGCCGCCGGCGTTGTGGAGGGCCGGGTGACACTGAGGCTGCCGCTGCGCCCAATCGCGAAGGTCGTGCGTGTACATGATGGCGAAGGGACCGCTCAGCCCCACCATCGCGCCGAACCATACCAGAATCCGTTCCAACCACCCCGGACAGTCGAAGCTGCGGTGGATCATCCTTCGGTGATAGCCGACGGAGTGTCCGACCAGCAGGACGGCGCCGGTAGAGACGACGAACACCAGAAGCGCGCTCCAGCTCATGGTCAGCGGGCCGACGATCAGGGCGGTCAGCGTCATTCCTCCGACCCACAGCGAGTGAGCGGGGTCCCAGTGCATATCGCCGTCAAGAGGGTCCGCGTCGCGGCCAGGCATCAGCCAGTGGACTGCATAAGGGTCGAAGCCGTTTTCCGTCATCTGGCTATCCCTTCGGCATTTATGTAATTAAGGAATACATTAAATGTATAAGCACTGGCTCCGCGCCCTGGCAAGCAGTTAGTGAATCGCTTAAATGAATAGGCGCCCCTGGATCGGATTGAAATGCAACGCGTGTTTGAAGCCCTGTCGTCGACGGTCCGGCGAAAGATTCTGGCCTATCTGGCCCATGCCGAACTGACGGCCGGCGAGATCGCCGCCCGGTTCGAAATTTCCAAGCCAGCGGTCTCGCAGCACCTGACCATCCTGGAAGCGGCCGGGCTGGTGGAGTCAGACAAGAGGGGTCAGTTCGTCTATTATCGGCTGGTGACGGAAAGTCTGGTCAACACGCTGAACGACTTCGTGCAGGAGGTCTGTCCAGTTTCGAAGCCGCTGAAACGCGAGAGCCAAGCCTTGGGCAAGCGCCAGCGGTAAACCAGCCGAAGAAGGCCGATGGTGCGGACGATGTCGAGAGGTGGACGAACATCCAGCGGGTCCCTTGTGGCCGCGGCGTTCGGCGTGACGCTAGCTCTGTCCGTGTCCAGCCAAGCCCTCGCCCAGGATCGCACCCCCACCCAGCGCCAGACCCTGAGCGATCTCGCCTATGTGCTCGGCCAGAGCCATGCTCTGCGCCAGGCCTGCCAGGGCGTCACGGACCAATTCTGGCGTGGCCGGATGGTCAAGCTGGTCGAGGCCGAGGCGCCCGATCCCGCCTTCAACACCCGGCTGAACAGCGCCTTCAACGCCGGCTTCTCGGCGGCTCAGGCTCGCTATCCCGCCTGCGGTCCCGACAGCCGCGCGGCGGAGGCGGCCGCCGCGGCGCGAGGGCAGGCCTTGGCGGGCAGCCTCGCTAAACCGGTGGCGGACAACTAGCGGGCGAGGTAGGCTCAGGCCATCGGCTCGGGGAGGGCCGTCGCATGTCGCTGCTACTGCCGTCGATCGTCCCGATCGTCTTCCTGATCCTCGCCGTCATGGTGATCACCAGCGCGATCAAGATCGTGCCCCAGGGCTATGAGTACACCGTCGAACGCTTCGGCCGGTACACCCGCACCCTGAAGCCGGGCATGACCCTGCTCACCCCCTTCGTCGAAGCCATCGGCCGCAAGGTCAACATGATGGAACAGGTGCTGGACGTGCCGCAGCAGGAGGTGATCACCAAGGACAACGTCACCGTCCAGGTGGACGCCATCGTCTTCATCCAGGTGATCGACGCCGCCAACGCGGTCTATCGCGTGGCCAACCTGACCAACGCCATCGGCCAGCTCAGCATGACCAACCTGCGGACCGTGGTGGGCTCGATGGCCCTCGACGACGTGCTGTCGCAGCGCGAGTCCATCAACACCCGCCTGCTGACGGCCATCGACGCCGCCACCGAGCCGTGGGGCGTCAAGGCCACCCGCATCGAGATCAAAGACCTGTCGCCGCCGCCGGACATCACCAACGCCATGGCCCGGCAGATGAAGGCCGAGCGCGAACGCCGCGCGGTGATCATCGAGGCCGAGGGCGACAAACAGGCCGCCATCACCAGGGCCGAAGGCGCCAAACAGTCCGCCGTGCTGCAGGCCGAGGGCCGCAAGGAAGCCGCCTCCCGCGACGCCGAGGCCCGCGAACGCCTGGCCGAAGCCGAGGCCAACGCCACGGCCTCCGTCTCCGCCGCCATCGCCAAGGGCGACGTCAACGCCATCAACTACTTCATCGCCCAGAAGTACGTGGAAGCCTTCGGCAAGTTGGCCGAGTCGCCCAACCAGAAGACCGTGATCGTGCCGGCGGAAATGTCGTCCCTGGTCGGCTCCCTGGCCGGTATCGGCGCCCTGGTCCGCACCGCCTTGAACGATTCGCCCGCGACCCCTCCCGCCGCGCCGCCGGCGCCCCGGCCGCCGCGCTCGACCGGCGGCGTGGTCGTGCCGCCGACGACGACCTAGGGCCCCGCGATGCCGCTGCTGCATGACCTCTTCACCTACCACGCCTTCTGGGCCTGGATGGCGAGCGCGGCCGTCCTGCTCGCGGTCGAGATCGGCACCGGCACCGGTTATCTGCTGTGGCCGGCGGCGTCGGCCGCTGTGATCGCCGTGGCGAGCTTGGTCACACCAGCCGACCTGCCCATCGACGCCCTGGCCTTCGCCCTCCTGACCATCGTCAGCACCATCGTCGGCCGGCGTTTCTTCCCCCACCCCTTCCGCCGGGACGGGCCGGACATCAACGACCGGGGCGGCCGGTTGATCGGCAAGCTGGGCGAGATCGTTCAACCCTTCGAAGCCGGCCTCGGCCGAGTGTTCGTGGACGGCTCCGAATGGGCCGCCGAGATGGCCGACGACGCGGCTCCAGCGGCGGTGGGCACGCGGGTGCAGGTGGTCGAGATGCTCGGCGCGGCCAGGCTGAAGGTTAGGCCGGCGGGGTAAGGGCTCTCGGAGGTGGCCGGCGATGCGAACAGTCGTGGTGACTCTGCTGGCGCTGTTGGCCCTGTCGGGCTGCGGGAGTGTTCTTCACCCCAATGACGTAGGCTGGTGCGCCGGCGATGATCAACGTCCTTGGGCGAGAATGTCCCAGCCGCCAGCGGATGCCGACGCCATGCGACGCCTGGCCGATGCCCACCCGAACTACACCTTCAAATACCGCCGAGAGGTCTGGCTCACCCTGCCTGCGGGTGATGTCATGCTCTGCCGGCTCGACCGCCCGATCTTCTGTTCACAGGAGTGGTGGACGTTCGAGCGGTCCAGCGGCGGGCCGCGGCTGCTGCATCACGACGGGATGCTGTGCGTCCCGGGTGATGATTGAGCGCTGACTAGCGATTCCGCTCCAGCCAGGACCTCAAAGCCTGAAGGAAGGGCAGGGCGTCCGCGAATTCGGTCTCCGCAAACGCCCGTCTCGCTTCCTCGGTGATCGGCCTTAGGGCTGTCAGCGCCTGCCGGTGCGCGGCCGCGCCGGCGTCGGTGATGGTCGCGCGCTTCTTGCGAGCATCAGCCACGTCGCCGACGACGGTAATGAAGCCCGCCGCCTCCAGCCGGCCCAGGGTGTTGGTCAGCGCACCCTTAGTCAGCTGAAAAGCGCGGGCCAGCTCCGCCGGCGTTTCGCCGCCGCCACCCCGGGCCAGGCGGTCGAGAAGCATGAACTGCGCCTTGGTCAGGCCGGCGGGCAGGGCGCGCTCGATGCGGGTGGTGGATAGCTGGTCGATGGCCGCGATCTCGGCGAAGACCTGGATGTCGGGACGGTCCTGGGGCGCGCGACTCATAGGGTAGTTTAAGGATGAACTACGTCGCCGCGCAACTGGTGCGTGGTTCGAGACGCGCTGCGCGCTCCTCACCAAACTCGAAATTATGGGCTGCAAAAAAAGTCGGTTTGGTGAGGAGGCCGAAGGCCGCCTCGAACCACGCACACGAGCGCCGCTCTACCCCTTCGCCGCCAGCATCTCCATCATCCCCTTGTTCGCCAACCGGTCCGCCCGTTCGTTCAGCTCGTGGCCGTTGTGGCCCTTCACCCAGCGCCAGTCGACCTCGTGCCGGGCCCGCGCCGCGTCCAGCCGCTTCCACAGGTCATCGTTCTTCACCGGCTTCTTGTCGGCGGTCTTCCAGCCCCGGGCCTTCCAGCCGTTGATCCACTGGGTGATGCCGTTGCGGACATATTGGCTGTCGGTGTGCAGCTCGACGCGGCAGGGGCGCTTCAGCGTCTCCAGCGCCTGGATCGCCGCCATCAGCTCCATGCGGTTGTTGGTGGTCGCCGGCTCGCCGCCGCAAATCTCGCGCTCGTTGGCGCCGGAGATCAGCACAGCCCCCCAGCCGCCGGGGCCCGGATTGCCGCTGCAGGCGCCGTCGGTAAAGATCGTCACTTCGGGCGTCACGCCTACTCTCCGAACAACAAAAGACCGCCGCCGTGCTGGGCGGATCGGTGCACCGCGAGCTTGCGCTCGTACTCCAGCGGATCGTGCGGCTTGACCAGGGCGCCGGCCGGGGTCGAGCCCCAGTCCTTCAGCCGGGTCAGGAAGAACCGCATCGCCCCGCCCCAGGCCAGCACCGGCAGGGCCGCGCGCTCGGCGTCCGAAAGCGGTCGCCGCGACTGATAGCCGGCGATCATCGCCTTGGCGCTGGTGACGTTAAAGGAGCCATCCGCCTCGAAACACCAGGCGTTCAGGCAGATGGCCAGGTCGAAGGCCAAAAGGTCGTTGCAGGCGAAATAGAAGTCGATCGCCGCGGCGAACACCCCGCCCTTGAAGAAGACATTGTCGGGGAAGAGGTCGGCGTGGATCACCCCGGCTGGCAGGCCGGTGGGCCAGGCGGCGGCCAGGGCGGCGATATCGGCGTCGATGACGGCGGCGAGCCCCGGCTTCAGCGCCTCCGCCTCGGCCTTCAGCGGCGCGAACAACCCGGCCCAACGATCCTGACCGAGATCGTTGGCGCGTTGGCGGCTGAAGCCCTGGCCGGCCTCATGCAGCCAGGCCAGCGCCCGGCCCAGTTCGCGGCATTGGGCCACGCCCGGCCGGCGCATGGACAGGCCCGACATGAAGCTGACGATGGCCGCCGGCTTGCCGCGGACCTGGGCGATCATCTCCCCGGCGCGGGTCAGGATCGGCGTGGCGGACGGAAAGCCGTGGTCGGCCAGCCAGTACATCAGGCCCAGGAAATAGGGCAGCTCGGCCGTCTCCACCCGCTCCTCATAGATGGTCAGGATGTAGCGGCCGGCGCTGGTCTCAAGCAGGAAGTTGGAGTTCTGCACCCCCTCGGCGATGCCCTTGAACACCAGCGCCTCGCCGATGTCGTAGCCCGCCAGCAGCGCGCCCAGTTCCTCGTCGTTGATATCGGTGTAGACGGCCATGGGCGGGGGTGTCGAGGAAGGCCGTGCGTCGGTCAAGTAGGCCGACGATGGCGAACCTCGCAAACCGCCATCCGATCTAAGGTTTTGGCGGCTGCTTTATCAACGGGCTAAAGCCATAGCCCGCCGCGATGAGCGCGGCGACATCCAGGGCGATCATGAAAAGCAGTTCGAATCCATTGGCGTAGAAGACTCTGGTGTGACCCATCCAGGGGATGGAGTTCGGCCAGTGTGGGGTTCTCGGCCGATGGACGTCCAGGTAAATCCAGATTTGCGCCGAAGCCCACCAGAGGCCGACCCCCAACACCAAAAAGGCTGCGTGGCGCAACCAGATCACTATCTCTCGGCGCTGCTCCGATTCCGTTTTTCTGGTTTTCGGCGCGGCCTCGGCCAGAGTCTTCGGCTTCTCGTGCTGAGGTTTGGATGAGCCTGCCATGAGCGGAAACGAGGGCAGGCCGGCTCAGTAGCTGAGCAGGAACTTGGTCACCGCGGCGATATCAGCGTCGCTGAAGTCCTTGGCCATGGGCTGCATCTCACCGGTCTTCAGTGTTTCGGTGATGAACTGGGGGTCGAAGGTGGAGAGGTCCGCCCGGGTCGGCGCGCCTTCGATAGCCGGGGCGTGACAGCCGGCGCAGTGCTGGTCGAACAGGGCCTCACCCCTGGCGATGAGAGCCTTGTCAGCTGCGCTCGGAAGCGCAGGCGCCGCTGGGCTAGCCGGGGCTGCCGGCGCCTGGCCGGTGGCGGTGGAGACGAGGCCGGCGGCGAACAGCGCCGCCAGCATGAGAGGAAGGGCGATGCGCATCAGTCCACCAGCACACGAGGAAGTTTGAAGGCGACGGTCTCCCGCGTCGGGCTGACCTCTTCGACGGTCAGGTCGTACCTCGCGCCGAGGGCCTCGATCAGGCCCTCGACCAGGGTCTCTGGCGCCGAGGCGCCGGCGGTGACGCCCAGGGTGCGGGCGCCCTTCAGCCAGTCCCAGTCGATGCCGTCGGCGTCGTCCACCAGCCGCGCATCCCCGGCGCCGCTGCGCCGCGCCACCTCGACCAGCCGCAGCGAGTTGGAGGACGTCGGCGAGCCGACCACCAGCAACAAGTCGCATTCCGCCGCCAGGCGCTTCACCGCCTCCTGGCGGTTGGTGGTCGCGTAGCAGATGTCTTCCTTGTGTGGGGCGGTCATGTCCGGGAACCGCTGGCGCAGCACCTGGACGATGGCGGCGGTGTCGTCCACCGACAGGGTGGTCTGGGTCACAAAGGCCAGGTTGGCCGGATCGGCGGGCATGAAGGCCTGTGCATCCTCGACGGTCTCGATCAGCACCACCACGCCATCGGGAAGCTGACCCATGGTGCCGATCACCTCCGGGTGGCCGCGATGACCGATCAGCAGGATCTGGCGGCCCTCCGCGTGCAGGCGCTCGGCCTCCACATGCACCTTGGACACCAGCGGACAGGTGGCGTCCAGGAACAGCATCTTGCGGTCCTTGGCCTCCGCCGGCACCGCCTTGGGCACGCCGTGGGCGGAGAAGATCACCGGCCGGTCGGTCGGGCACTCCTCCAACTCCTCGACGAACACGGCGCCCATAGCCTTCAGCCGCTCGACCACATGCCGGTTATGCACGATCTCGTGCCGCACATAGACGGGCGCGCCGTACTTGAGGATCGCTCGCTCAACGATCTGGATCGCCCGATCCACCCCGGCGCAAAACCCGCGCGGGCTGGCGAGAAGGATTTTCAGGGGCGGGCGAGGGGCGAGCATGCGTGTCTTCTATCGCGTCAACGACTGGTCACCAACCTTCTGTCGCCGGCGCCACCGGCGTAGCGGTGAGGCCCCCTCAGTCGCTTTGCGACAGCTCCCCCTTCGTGGGAGCGATTCAAAGTATCGGCGGCGCATCTTTCTGATCGCTCGCACGAAGGGGGAGTTGTCGGGCCGAAGGTCTGACTGAGGGGGCCTAGCCGCTACGCAAGCCATGCAAATCGTGTCGTCTTGCGACGGAGCGCGCTAGTCTGCCAAAAATATCTGAGACGGGAGGCCCGCTCATGGCTTCGGACGAACAGCTTCTCCGCCGCGTCGACGATGACCGCGTCACCGTCCTCACGCTCGCCGATCCAGCTTCGCGCAACAGCCTGTCCGAAACTATGCTGGTCGCGCTCTCGAAAACGTTCGCCGAGGTCGAAGCGGACCAGACCGTCCGCTGTGTCGTCCTCGCAAGCGAGGGGCCGGTGTTCTCGTCGGGTCATCATCTGAAGCAGATGCAGGCCCACCGCAACGACCCGGACGGCGGACGCGCCTATGTCGAGGACCTGCTGGCGCGCTGCGCGAGCGTCATGACCGCCATCCCGCGCCTTCGGGTTCCGGTGATCGCGGCGGTGGAAGGTATGGCGACCGCCGCGGGCTGCCAGCTGGTCGCAAGCTGTGACCTGGTGGTGGCGGGCGCGCAGGCGCGGTTCTGTACGCCGGGGGTGAACCTCGGCCTGTTCTGTTCGACGCCTGGAGTCGCGGTGGGCCGGGCCATGTCGGCCAAGCACGCCCTGGAGATGCTGCTCACCGGCGAGGTGTTCGACGCCGAGACCGCCGCCCGCTTCGGCCTGGTCAACCGGCTGGTGGCCAATGGCGAGGCGCTCGCCGCCGCCACGGCCCTGGCCCGGCAGATCGCCGGTCGGTCGGCGGAAGCCATTGGCTTCGGCAAACGCGCCTTCCACGACCAGCTCAGCCGTCCGCTCGACGAGGCTTACGCCGTGGCCAGCCAGGTGATGGTGGAGAATTTCCTGGCCGACGATGCGAAGGAAGGCATCGGCGCCTTTCTGGACAAGCGGGAGCCGACCTGGCGCTAGCTTGGACTCGCTGGCGTCAAAACCAGCTTACCGCGAGCGCGGCCGGCCAAGCTGATGTCGAGCGCCTCGCGCCAGTCCTCCAGGGCGAAGGTCCCCGCGACCGGTATGAAGAAACGGCCCTCGGCCGCCAACCGTCCATATTCACCGAGCGCATCCCAGCGAAGCTTGAAGCCACCTTCGGCCTTGATGTTCTCGGCGCCGGCCCGCACGCCGGTCTTCGCGGCGCCGGCGTGGTCGGCGATGGTGATGACGCGTGTGGCCTCTCCGCCAGCGATCTCCACCAGGTCCGGCAGCGCGCTGGCGATGCCAGGCTGCAGGTTGACGGGCGAGGCATCAATGACAACGTCGGGCGCCTCACTGACGAGTGCACGGACTCGCTCGACCATCCCCTCTCCGTGCGCGGTGACCAGGGCGTCCATGGCGCGCAGCCGGTCCGCGAAGGTCTCACCGGCCGTCGCGATCACGTGGGCGCCGTGCCGAAGGGCCATCTGGACGAGGGCGAAACCCACCATAGCGCCGGCGCCATTGATCAGGACGGTCTGGCCCGGCTTGAGGCCGGACCAGGCCAGGTAGCGGGCCGCCGTCTCGACCACCATGGGCAGCGCCGCGGCCTCAATGTACGACAGGCCGTCGGGAAGCCGTTCCCAATGATAGAGGATGGCGTGGTCGGACGCGCCAGCGGTCGGATAGTTGCTGTAGTCGGATGGACCATAGACAGCGTCGCCCACGGCCACGTCGGAAACGTCGTCCCCCACCGCCGTGACGATCCCCGACACATCCAGTCCGATGCCGCAGGGCAGCTTTTGATAAGACTGCCCTCGGCAGAAGGCCCAGTCGGCCGGATTCAGGCCGCAGGCCTGGACGCGCACCGCCACATGCCCGGCGTTGGGCCCGGGTATCGGCGCGTCCTCGAGCCGCAGTACGTCGGCCGGCTCGCCATGGTCGTGATAGCGGATCGTTCTCATTGTCTCGTCGGCCATGATGTCCTCAGGACGGGGTCGATCACCCGCTAGTCGTCCCCGTCACCTGTCTCCAACCGCCCCGACACCCGCAGTGACGTGATCTGGTTGCGTTGGCGTTTGACGATCTGGAAGCGGTGGCCGTGGAAGATAAAGGTCTGGCCGGGTTCGGGGATGGCCTGGGCCTCGTGGATCACCAGGCCGGCGACCGTCACCGCCTGGTCGTCGGGCAGGTCCCAGTCCATGGCGCGGTTCAGGTCGCGGATCGCCACCTCGCCATCCACCATCACCGAGCCATCGGCCTGGCGGCGCACGCCCTCGACGCCCTGGTCATGCTCGTCCTCGATCTCGCCGACGATCTCCTCGAGGATATCCTCCAGCGTCACCAGCCCTTGCAGCGCGCCGTACTCGTCCACCACCAGGGCGAAATGGTTGCGCTTCTTCAGGAAGGCGTTGAGCTGGTCCTTCAGATTGGTGGTGTCGGGGATGAACCAGGGCTCGCGAGCGATGGCGGGGATGTCCAGCGCCGCGACGCCCCCCGCCGTGGTGGCCAGGGCCGCCAGCAGATCCTTGGCGTGCAGCAGGCCGACGATGTTCTCCGGATCGTCCTTGTAGAGCGGCAGCCGGCTGTGGTTGGAGGCCAGCACCTGCGCCACCAACTCGTCCGCTGGCAGATCGACGTCGATGATCGAGATCGAGGTGCGATGGACCATGACCTGAGAGACGTCCATCTCCGCCAGGTCCAGCACCCCGCCCAGCATGCGCCGGTCGCGGCTCTCCACCAAGCCTTCCGAGTGGTGGTATTCCACGGCGCCCCGGATCTCCTCGTGCGCCGCCAGCACGTCGTCCTCCATCGAAACCTGCACCCCGAACAGGCTGAGGGTCTTGCGGACGAAGAATTGAACGGCAAACACCATCGGCCCAAACAGCCAGATGACGACCTCGGTGGGGCCGGACAGGAAGCGGGCGACGTCGTCGGAGCGGGTGATGGCCAGGGTCTTCGGCAGCACCTCGGCGAACACCAGCACCAGCACGGTCATCAGGGCGGTGGCCGCCGCGACGCCCCAGCCGCCGGGAATGGTCTTGGTCAGCACCTCGGTGACCAGGGCCGAGGCCAGGATGTTGATCAGGTTGTTGCCCATCAACACCGAGCCGATCATCGTCTCCTGATCGGCGATCAGCCGGTTGACCCGGCGGGCGGCGCGGTCGCCGTCACGTTCCAGCTGGTGCATCCGCCCGCGGCTGGCGCCGGTCAGCGCCGTCTCCGCCGCCGAGAACACCGCCGATACCGCCAGCAGGCAGACGATCACCGGCGCGATCGCCATCAGGGCGACGCTCATGACGTTGCACTCATTGATACACTCATCCTTGGGCGCCTTCCTCGATCAGAAAGTCTTTCAGGGCGTCGGCCTTTACCCCCTTGGAGACGAATGCCGCGCCGATCCTCTCGGCCAGGATCAGGGTCAGTTGGCCGCCCTCAGCCTTTTTATCCTGCACCATATGGCCGATCAGAGCCTCGGCTTTGAACGAACCGCCGGGGATGGCGGAAAGGCGCGCCGGCAACCCGGCCGCCTCGATGGCTTGGCTGGCCCGCAGCGCGTCCTGCGTTGAGCACCATCCCACCTTGGCTGAGAACCGGAACGCCTGAGCGCAGCCCAGCGCGACCGCCTCGCCGTGCAGCAAGGCGTCGCCAAACCCCACCTCCGCCTCCAGCGCATGGCCAAAGGTGTGGCCGAGGTTGAGCAGGGCCCGGCGGCCCGCCTCGCGTTCATCCTCGGCGACGATCTCGGCCTTCATCTCTACCGAACGCGCGACGGCGTGAATCAGCGCGGCCGCCTCGCGCGCCAGCACCGCCGCGCAATTGGCCTCCAGCCATTCGAAGAAGGCGAAGTCGCCCAGGAAGCCGTACTTGATCACCTCGGCATAGCCGGCGCGCATTTCGCGGTCGGGCAGGGTGGCGAGCACGTCCAGGTCCGCCAGCACCAGCCGGGGCTGGTGGAAAGCGCCGATCAAATTCTTGCCGCGCGGGGTGTCGATGGCGGTCTTGCCGCCGACCGACGAGTCGACCTGGGCCAGCAGGGTGGTGGGGATCTGAACGAAATCGATGCCACGCTTGTAGATGGAGGCGGCGAAGCCGGCGAGGTCGCCGGTCACCCCGCCGCCGAGGGCGACAATCAGGTCGCCGCGGTCGAGCTTCAATTCGAGCAGCCGGTCGCACAGGTCTTCGAGCTGGCCGAAGCTCTTCGACGCCTCGCCGGGCGGGATGGTCAGCACATGGCTCTCGATCCCCGCCGACGTCAGGGCGCTACGCAGCCGTGCGCCGTGCAGGCCCCAGACAGTCTCGTCGGCGACGATGGCCGTGCGGGCCCGCTTCAGCAGCGGCGCGATCAGCTCGCCGGCGCGGTCCAACAGGCCGCCGCCGATCAGAACGTCATAGGCCCGGCCTTCCAGGCCAACGGAGACGGTGCGCATCATTGGTCGCGCGTCTCCAACTGGCGCTCCTGGAGGGCCTCCAGGATCGCCTTCACCGCCAGGGCGTGAGGCGATTCCACGGAATCGACCGTGATGTCGGCCTCGGCGTAGATGGGGTGGCGCACCTCGGCCAGGGCGGTCAGGGCCTCGAACGGGTCGCGGTCTTTCAGCAGCGGCCGGTTGTTCTTGCGGGCCACGCGCCGGGCCAGCACCTCGATGTCGGCGCGCAGCCAGATCGAGGTCGCCTTCTCGCGGATCAGCCGACGGGTGTCCGGGTTCATGAAGGCGCCCCCGCCCGTGGCCAGCACGTGCGGCGGCTCCTCCAGCAGGCGGGCGATCACGCGCCGCTCGCCGTCTCGGAACTCGGTCTCGCCGCGCTCTGCGAAGATTTCGGCGATGGTGCGCCCGGCGGCCCGCTCGACCTCCTCGTCGGCGTCGCGGAACGGCATGTCCAGCGCGGCGGCCAACCGGCGGCCGATGCTGCTCTTGCCCACCCCCGGCAAGCCGATCAGGGCTATGGTGCGGGCGTTTGCGCTGTTCGTCATCGCGGTGAACCAGGGCTGGCCCGGCAGCGATCGTGCAGCGCACGATCCGGGTGCGGTTTCATAAGACTTCGGGCTTTACACGAGGAGAAGGACCACCGCCAAGTTTAGGACGGCTTTCAGCTTATTTTGCTGTGCTACAAGGATGGACCGGATGATCGGCGGAGGCTCGATGCGACGCGGACCCCTGTACGGACTTTGGCTTGGACGGCTGGGCTTGCTGGCCGGCGCGGCGCTGCTCGTGGTTGGAGCGGCGAATCTGGCCCAGGCTCAAAGCGCCCCGCCTTCGGCCGCCGGCGCCACAGTCGCCGACGCTCCGCCGCCGGCCGCGACATCGGCGCCAAGCTCGATGTCATCATCGACGATCACGGTGACGCCGGTTGGCTCGCAAAGCCTGGCTCAGCTCGACCTCTTTTCCGCCGGCCGCGAGACCGGTTTTGGGCAGGACCTGTGGAAGGGCTCGTCCGCCGATGTGGCGCGGATGGTCATCCCCTCCCTGCGTGACGCCGCCCTGTCACCCGCGGGCGCCGCGCTGGGCAGAGACCTGCTGGCCACCGCCTCCATCGCGCCAGACGGCGCCGGTAATGACGCGCCGCTCGCCGCCGCGAGGGCGAGCACGGTGCTGGCCTTGGGCGACGCCGAGGGCGCGTCGGATATCCTGGCGCATACCCCGGGCGTGACCGGCTCGTCGGCCCTGTCCGAGGTCGCCGCCGAGGCGGCTCTGATCACCGGGCGCAATGACAAGGCCTGCGCCGTCGGCGACGCCCTGGCGGTGGACCGGGACGGGATCTACTGGCTGCGGCTGCGCGCCTTCTGCCAGGCCCTGGCCGGCAAGACCGACCTGGCCCAGCTCACCTTCACCCTGGCCAATCAGCAGGCGCACGACCCCTACTACGCGCGGCTGATGGGCGCCTTCCTGGCCGGCGGCGGTGACGCCGGACCCGCGTCTCTGCGTGATGGGCTGGACTTTGCTCTTTCGGTGCAACTGAAGCTCGACCTCGGACCGGCGTTGCCGACCGCCTCGCGCGCCATCGCCCAGCAGCTCGCCGCCGCGCCCGCCGCACCATCGCCGCCGCCGCTTGCGGGCGCGCCCCCAGGGTCATCGCCATCACCACCTCCTCCGCCGCCGCCCGCTACTGAAGCTGACGTTCTGGCGGGGACGCGCGCGGCCGCCACCTTCACCGACTACGCCGCCGCCGCGAAGGCCGCCAAGCCCGGGATCGCCCAGTTGGTCGAGCTGAAGACACCGCTCTCCACTCCGGTCGCGGACGCTACCGCCGCCGTGGTCGCCAGCGATCTCGGCAGCGCCGATGCGATCCGCGCCGGCCTGACCGTGGACGGGCCGGGCGCGCTCGACGTCGCCATTCTCGACGCGACCCTGGCCGCCGCGCGCGGAAAGGTGGATTCCGACCTGATCGACCGGCTGATCCGGCTCAGCGAAACCAGCGACAGCCATGAACGCGGCCGGGCCGAAGCCGCCGCCGCCATGGTCGCTGCGCTGGGCGCCTCGCCCACCCCAGCCGACCGCGCGCGTATGGCCAACTTCAGCCTGCCGCCCGGCCAGGCGCCTGCCGGCCGGGCGCTGGCCATGGAGGCCGCCGCCGACGCTGGCTTGAAAGGAGAGACCGCCCTGCTCGCCCTGTGGGCCGCCGCTGCCGCCGGGGAGGCGGGTCCATCGCTGACGGATCGGATCCGTATCGAGCGCGCCCTGACGCGGGTGGGCCTGGCCGCCAACGCCCAGGCCTTCGCCGTCGAGGGCTTGGCCCAGCTTCAGGCGCGATGATGAGCGGAGAAGGTTGGATCGAAGCCTTCCTGGAAATGATGGCGGTCGAGCGCGCCGCCGCGCGCAACACCCTGACCGCCTACGAGAAGGACCTGGACGACGCCCAGGGCTTCCTGTCTTCGCGCGGCCGGGACCTGACAGACGCCGCGCCTGAGGATGTCGAAGCCTATTTCCTGCACCTCGGCGCCAAGGGTCTGTCGCCGGCCACGGCCGCGCGGCGACGAGCCTCGGTTCGCGGCCTCTACCGGTTCGTCCTGGGCGAGGGCTGGCGTACGGACGATCCATCGCGGCGGGTCGATGCGCCGAAGCAAGGCCGGCCGCTGCCCAAGGTGCTGAGCCGGGAGGACATCGACCGGCTGATCGCCTCGGCGGGCGCCCGCGATGGCGCGGTCGGCCTGCGTCTCGCCTGCCTGATCGAGCTGATCTATGCCTCGGGCCTGCGGGTGTCCGAGGTGCTGGCCCTGCCGTTGGCGGCCATAGCCCGCGATCCGGCCTATCTGATCGTCAAGGGCAAGGGCGGCAAGGAGCGGCTGGCCCCGCTGAATGAGACGGCCCGCGTCGCCATCCGCGCCTATCTGCCGGCCCGGCCGAGCTTCTTCGCCAAGGGGGTGAAGGAAAGTCCCTGGCTGTTCCCCTCGCGCGGCGCCGGCGGGCGGCTGACGGCGCGTCGCTTTGCCCAGCTGCTGGACGAAGCGGCCATGGATGCGGGCATCGAACCGGCCAAGGTCAGCCCCCACGTCCTGCGCCACGCCTTCGCCACCCACCTGCTGGAAGGCGGCGCCGACCTTCGCGCCCTGCAGACCCTGCTCGGCCACGCCGACATCGCCACCACCCAGATCTATACCCATGTCGCCGGCGATCGGCTGAAGGCGGTAGTGGACGAGAAACATCCACTGTCGCGAACGCGCGGCTGAATCGGGAGCATCTCTGGCTTGGCGACCTGGTCCTGGCGGGCCGGGCTGAGGCCGCCTGTCAGCTCAAGCCGATGGCCGACTGCCGATAGATGCCGCAACCGCCGCTTCGCCGGCATTGTCCAGCAGGCGGCCAGGCGTGGCCTGACGGCCTAGATTGTCGGCGTTCCATACTGGACTTGAGCGCGCCGGCTCCGCATCCTGGCGGGCGGCTTACACTTCAGCGTGCGGTTCATGGGGGCAGAATGAAACGTCGAAACCTCGCCCTGCTGTTGAGCGTGCTGACCCTAGGCCTTGCGACCGCCTCGCCGTCGTGGGCGATCTGCAAGATGGGGATGGTCGGCGAGTTGCACCTGATCATGCAGGGCCACCGGGCGCTGGCGCCCGTCAAGGTCAACGGAGCCGACGCCAGAATCCTCATCGACTCAGGAGCGTTTTGGAACTCCATGTCGGCCGGCTATGCGGCCAAATTCAACCTGAGCATCAATTCCGAACCCGACGCCGTTCTCAGCGGTGTTGGCGGGCAAACCGCCCAAATCTCCATCGGCACGGCGCAGGACTTTTCGATCGCCGGCGCCAGCTATCACGGTGTCACTTTCGTCGTGACGAACAGGGGGCTGGACTCAGGATCCATCGGCCTGCTGGGCGAGAATTTTCTGGGCAACGCCGATGTCGAGTACGACCTTGGCAACGGCATCATCCGGTTCTTCAAACCTGACGGCTGTGGCAGGACCGACCTGTCCTATTGGGTCGGGTCGGGTCAATCCTATTCGATCATCGACCTGGACGATTTCAGGCCGGGCGACGCCCACATCGGCAGCATCGCCTTCGTCAACGGCCAGCGTATTCGCGTGCTGTTCGACACCGGCGCGGCCAGCTCCGTGCTGTCGCTCAAGGCAGCCTGGAAGGCGGGCGTCCAGCCGACCGATCCGAACGTTGTCCCGGCCGGAACCCTCACCGGGGTCAGCCGGCAAAACGTCATTCAGGCCTGGTTGGCGCCGTTCGCCAGCTTCAAGGTCGGCGATGAGGAGATCAAGAACGTCAAGCTGGTCATCGGCAACATCGGCCTTGAGCAGGACATGCTGCTCGGGGCGGACTTTTTCCTGTCTCACCGGGTGCTGGTGTCGAACAGCCAGCACAAAATCTACTTCACCTATAATGGTGGACCGGTCTTCGATCAGACGCCGTCGCCGCAAAAGCAGACACAGCAGATTCAGGCGTCCGGGTTGGCGCCACCGCCCGAGACCATGGACGCCGACGCCTACGGTCGCCATGCGGCGGCCCTGCGTTCCCGGCGGGACTTTGACGGCGCGCTAGCCGATCTCAACCAGGCTATCCAACTCGCGCCGAACGACCCGAGATTTATCTACGAGCGGGCGATGATCTATCGGGCCAAGGACCAAGGTGCGCTGGCGATGGGGGATCTGAACCGGTCGCTCACGCTGCGGCCGGACTATATTCCCGCTCTGCTCGCCCGAGCCGCCTACGAGGATCGCGGCGAGCCCGCCCGGGCTCACGCGGACCGGGATGCGGCCGACAAGGCGGCGCAGAGCCATCCCGACGAACGGATGGTCATCGCCGAGAGCTATCTGCGGGCAGGCCTGGAGCCGGAAGGCATCGCCGAGCTCGGCCAATGGATCGACACCCATCCTAAGGACGACAATCTTCCCGAGGCGTTGAACACCCGCTGCCGGCTCAGGGGGCTGCGCAACGAGGCATTGGACAAGGCGCTGGATGACTGCAACGCCGCGCTGCGTCTGGTTCCGGAGAGCCCGAACATTCTTGAAAGCCGCGGTCTCGTCTATCTGCGTCTGGGCGAACTCGACAAGGCGATCTCCGACGACAACGCCTCGCTGCACGCGCGCGTCAAGACCGCCTGGCCGCTCTACGGCCGGGGTCTGGCCGAGTTGAAGAAAGGGATGACGGCGCAGGGAGAGGCCGACATCGCCGCAGCCAAGGCCATCTCGGCTACAATCGCCGACGAGGCCGCGAAACGGGGTCTGACGCCCTAACCGGACTGTTCGAGGCCGAGGTTCCGTCCGGCGGTTTTCAGCTATAGTCTGTCGATATGGGGTTCCAAAAATTCATCGGTGCAATCGCGCTGCTCGGCGCGGTCATGGTCTGTGGACCGGCTTTCGCGGCCTGCAATCTTGGCCTGATCGCCGAGCTGCCGCTGGTCAAATCCGGCGGCTATTCGGAGCTGCCCGTCAAGATCAACGGCGCCGACGCCCGTCTTGTGGTCGATAGCGGCGCCTTTTTCAGCGTGATCACGCCAGGCGCTGCGGATCGGCTGCATATGACTTCGACGGCGCAGGAATTTGACATCCGCGGCGTCGGCGTCGGGGGAACGACGGGCAGGATCGCCGTTCGCTTGGCCAAGGATTTCACGATCGCGGGCGTCGATCTCCACAATGTGGACTTCGAGCTTGGCGAGAAGGGATTTGGCGAGGCTGACGGTCTGCTGGGCCAAAATCTGCTCGCCTTCCCGGAGGTCGAATATGACCTCGGTCACGACGTCATGCGGTTCTTCAAGCCCAACGGGTGCAGTGTGGAGCCCCTGGCCTACTGGGCGACGGCGCAGCCCTATTCCGTGATCGACATCGAGACCAGATCGAAGACCGAACTCGCCCATATGACGGGCTACGCCTTCATCAATGGCCAGAAGATCAAGGTGGCGTTCGACACCGGCTCCCCGTCATCGACCATGACCCTGGCCGCCGCCGAACGGGCCGGCGTCAAGCCCTACGACCCGGGCGTCTATCGGGCTGGCAGCACCTCCGGCGTCGCCCGCAACAGCGAGGTTCCGATCTGGAATGCGCCGTTCGCGAGCTTCAAGCTCGGGGACGAAGAGATCAAGAACGTGCGGATATTCGTCGGGCCGCTGGGCATCGGCGAGACCGAGGACATGCTGCTGGGCTCAGACTTTTTCAGGTCGCACCGGATCCTGGTCTCCTACACTCAGGACAAGCTCTACTTCACCTACAATGGCGGGGTGGTGTTCGACGCCAGCCCGCATCCGCGGCAGGCCGTGGAGGCGGCGGGCCAGCCGCTCGATGCGGATGGCTTCAGCCGGCGCGGTCTGTTGAAATATTTGCAAAAGGACTTTGACGGCGCCATCGCGGACCTGACCCAGGCCATGTCGCTGGCGCCGGACAACGCCCTCTATCCCTACCAGCGCGGAAACGCCTACTGGGCCGCCCACAAGCTTCCGCTGGCGATGTCGGACTTCGACCAGTCGTTGAAGCTCAAACCAGACTCCATCGGCGTACTGCTGGCTCGCTCCAGTCTGCATCTTAAAAACAAGGAATTGTCGCTGGCGAAAGCCGATCTCGCCGCCGCTGACGGTATTGCGGCCAAGGACCCGAAGTGGGGGCTTGCCTTGGGCGAAGCCTATTCGGCTCAAGACGATCAAGAGAAATCCGTCCATTGGTTGGACGCCTGGGTCGCCACGATGCCTCGCGACGCCCGGATGGGTGAAGCCTTGAACGCCCGATGCTGGTCGCGGGCGCTTTTGGGGCGTGAATTGACCAACGCGCTGGCGGACTGCAACGCCAGCTTGGCATTGTCACCCGGCGATCCGGCGGTGCTCGATAGCCGAGGCCTGGTCCGCCTGCGTCTTGGTGACTACGACGGGTCGATCACCGACTACAATCGCGCCATCGCCGGCCACCCTAACGAAGCCTGGTCCTACTACGGTCGGGCGCTCGCCGAGGAGAACAAGGGTATGGCGGCTGAAGGCGAGGACGACGAGCGGAAGGCGAAACGCCTATCTCCCGATATCGCCGCCACGGCGGCCAGGTACGGCATAACGCGCCCGTCCTTGTAGTTTCGAGCCGCCACGACTAGTTTCGGCGCCTTCTTTCGGGCTGCGGCGTTTAGCGAAGTATGGCGACTCACTACCTCGATTTCGAGCGGCCGATCGGCGACCTCGAAGCCAAGATCGAAGAGCTTTCCAGCCTGTCGGACCAGGCCGGCGTGGGCGCTTTCGACACCGAGATCGACGCCCTGCGCGCGCGGGTCGATACCATGCGCCGCGACGCCTACTCCAAACTCGACACCTGGCAGAAGACCCAGGTCGCCCGCCACCCGCAGCGGCCCCACACCACCCACTACATCGCCGGCCTGATCGACGATTTCGTCGAGATGCGCGGCGACCGCCGGTTTGGCGACGACCAGGCCATCGTCGGCGGCATGGGCAAGCTGCGCGGCCAGCCTGTGATGGTGATCGGCCACGAAAAGGGCCACGACACCATCACCCGGGTGAAGCACAACTTCGGCTCGGTGCGGCCGGAGGGCTTCCGCAAGGCCGTGCGGTTGATGGACATGGCCGAGCGGTTCGGCCTGCCGGTGGTCAGCTTCGTCGATACCGCCGGCGCCTTCCCGGGCGTGGGCGCCGAGGAGCGCGGCCAGGGCGAGGCCATCGCCCGCTCCACCGAACGCTGCCTGACCCTGGGCGTGCCGATGGTCGCGGTGATCACCGGCGAGGGCGGCTCCGGCGGAGCGCTGGCCATAGCCGCCGCCAACCGGGTGCTGATCCTGGAGCACGCCATCTATTCCGTCGCCGCGCCGGAAGCGGCCGCGCGGATCGTTTTCCGCGATCCGGACCAGGCGCCGGCCATGGCTGAGGCGATGAAGATCACCGCACAGGAGCTGATCGGGCTCGGCGTTGTCGATCGCATCATCGAGGAGCCCGCTGGCGGCGCCCACGCCGATCCCCAGACGGCGATCAAGGCTGTGGGCGACGTGGTGGTTGAAGAATTGGCGGCCTTCGAGGGCCTGTCGGCCGAGGCCCTGCGCCACCAGCGCGCCGAACGGTTCTACGCCATCGGACGCAATCTGTGAGACTGGCCTGGGCGATCGCGCTGGCCGTGGCCTCCTTTGCGGCGCCCGCGGTTGCCGGTCTGTTCCCCATGCCCGTCGATCCGGTGGAGGGGCGCTACACGCCGGCCTTCTACGCCTGCCTTGCCTCGCCGGACGGCGTCTCGACCTACGGTATGATCATGTGCATGCAAAAGGAAGACGAGCTTCAGGACGCTCGCCTGAACGCCGCCTTCAAGAAAGTGATGGCCGGGCTGAACGCTAGGCAAAAGGCCAAGCTGCTGGCCGCTCAGCGCGCCTGGATCGCCTTCCGCGACGCCGAATGCACCGCCTATCAGGACCAGGACTGGGGCACGATCTCGCGGGTCAACGCCAGCGCCTGCGTGCTGCAAATGACCGCCCAGCGGACCATGGACTTGGAGCACTATCCGCCAGGCTCAGCTGAGTGAGGCTGCCGCCCGACCCATTCGGTCTTGCCTGACGCTGCGAAAGCCGCCTAACGTTATTTAAACAAACGTTGGGAGGACGGCCATGATCAAGACCCGCTTCACCGAAATGTTCGGCGTCGAGCACCCGATCGCCCAGGGCGGCATGCAGTGGGTTGGCCGCGCGGGCCTGGTGGCCGCCGTCGCCAACGCCGGCGCCCTCGGCTTCATCACCGCGCTTACCCAGCCGACGCCGGAAGACCTGACCAAGGAAATCGCCCGCTGCCGGGAGCTGACCGACAAGCCCTTCGGCGTGAACCTGACCATCCTGCCGGCGATCAAGCCGCCGCCCTACGCTGAATACCGCCAGGCCATCATCGAGGCCGGCATCAAGATCGTCGAGACCGCCGGCAACAAGCCGCAGGAGCATGTCGATGAGTTCAAAAAGCACGGCATCAAGGTGCTGCATAAGTGCACCTCGGTGCGCCACGGCCTGTCGGCGGAGCGGATGGGGGTCGACGCCATCTCCATCGACGGCTTCGAATGCGCCGGCCACCCGGGCGAGGACGACGTCCCCGGCCTGATCCTGATCCCTGCCGCCGCCGACAAGATCAAGATCCCGATGATCGCCTCGGGCGGCTTCGGCGACGCGCGCGGCCTGGTCGCGGCCCTGGCCCTCGGCGCCGAGGGCGTCAATATGGGCACCCGCTTCATGGCTACGGTGGAATCGCCGATCCACGAGAACGTCAAACGCCAGATGGTCGAGAACGACGAACGCTCCACCGAGCTGATCTTCCGCACCATGCGCAACACCAGCCGGGTGGCCAAGAACGCCATCTCGATCCAGGTGGCGCAGATGGAGCGCGAGGGCGCCAAGTTCGAGGACGTCCGCGAACTGGTGGCCGGCACGCGGGGCAAGGTGGTCTATGAGACCGGCGATCCGGATCACGGCATCTGGTCCGCCGGCCAGGTCCAGGGCCTGATCAACGACATCCCCACTTGCGGAGAGCTGGTCAGCCGGATCGTCTCGGGCGCCGAGGACATCATCAACGGCCGGCTAGGCGGGATGGTGCACCGTCGCGAGGCGGTGGCGGCGGAGTAGGGCGGCTGGCTGCCGGGGCAGGATTCGAACCTGCATAACGAGGATCAAAGCCTCGTGTCCTACCGTTAGACGACCCGGCATGACTTGTCGGGGTGGCGGATGGTCAGGGGATCGAACCCTGGTCACCGGTTAGGGTGATACGCCTTAGCAGGGCGCTGCCTTACCTCTCGGCCAACCATCCAGATGGGAAATGGCGGCGGGTGAAGGAATCGAACCCTCATCCTCTCGGAGGCGCGGTTTTCGGGACCGTTTGAGCACCTTGCTCGCCACCCGCCATGCAAGCGGGGGCGTTCCCCGCTTCACTGTCGCGAGGTGGATCGACTTGAAAAGGTGCGCTCGAACGTCATGGGCGCGGCCTGTATCACGGACCGGCGTTCGTTGAAAAGGGGCTTGTTCGATTGGCTGGCGGCCGCATGGAACGGCTCATGGCTTGATCGTGTCTTTCGCTCATGAGCAAGCTTGGCCATGCCGCCAGCGCGTCGAGCTCTCCGCCTAGCCCTTCTTCTCGCCAGGAGCTTCATTGTCCTGGCCCTGGCGACGGCGCCCGCCATGGCTGCGGCGCCCTACCGCGTTCCCCACATGCCCTGGGGCGCGCCGGACCTGGAGGGGATCTGGACCAACTTCTCGCGCACGCCGCTGGAGCGGCCCGCGGCGGCCAAGGCGCTCATCCTGCCGGACGCGGACGCCGCGGTGCTGGAGAAGGCGCTCAATCAGCAGGTTCTCCATCCCGCTGACGACCCCCTCGGCCAGGGCCAGTCCGAGTGGTATCCCAACGCCCACCTGGCGCGGATCAGGGGCCAGGCGCGGACGTCCTGGATCGTCAGCCCGGCGGACGGCAAGGTTCCCTACACGCCCGAAGGCAGGGCTCTGTTCGACGCCTATCGCGCTCGCGCGATGACCGCGTTCGACAATCCCGAACAGCGGCCGCCGCAGGAGCGGTGCCTGGTCGGCACCCGTGGTTTCGCCGGCCCGCCTATGCTCAGCGGCGTCTATTCGCTGAACTATCAGATTGTGCAGACTCAGGGCGCGGTGGCGATCCTGTCGGAGGTGAATCACGACGTGCGGATCATCCGCTTGAACGGTCGCCACAATCCAGCGGCCCTGCATCCCTGGATGGGCGACTCGATCGGTCATTGGGAGAAGGACACGCTGGTGGTCGAGACCGTCAACTTCAATCCCGGCGAGACCTTCCACATCCAGTTCCAGATGTCGCCCCAGACCCGCGTCGTCGAGCGGTTCACCCGCGTCTCACCCACCGAGATCGCCTACGACTTCACCGTCGAGGATCCGAGGCTCTACACGACCGCCTGGCGCGGTGAGATGCCGCTTCTGACGTCCAAGGACCCCATCTATGAGGTCGCCTGTCACGAGGGGAACTACTCCATGTCGGGAATTCTCGCCGGCGCGCGCCAGGCCGAGACCAAGGCAGCCGCCGCGAAGGTCGCCGCCAAGTAGGCGGCGCTCAACCCAGGCCATCAAGGCTACGCCGCAGCCGTTCGGATGCGAAATCCAGAAACGAGCGCATCTTCAGCGGCAGGACGCTCCGCGCCGCATGGGTAAGATGGATCGGCTGGGAGGCGGGCTCAAAATCGGGCAGCAGGATGCGAAGCGCGCCGGCTCGAACCGCTTCCGCGCACTGATAGTGCAGGACCCTCGTCGCCCCGACGCCTTGGCTGGCGGCCCAGACGGCCGCCTCGGCGGTGGTGACGGACAGGCGCGGCGTGACGGGAAGGTTGATGGTCCCCGCTCCCCCTGGCCGCCGGAAAATCCAGACGTCAGCGCCGCCGGCCAGGAATTCGAAACTGATGCAGGGCATCGCCACCAGATCCTCGGGCCGGTCGGGCGCGCCGTGGCCATCGAGCAGCTTTGGGCTGGCGCAGACGACTGTCCGCATCGAGCCGATGCGGGTGGCGATCATGCCGCTGTCGGGCAGGGCGCCGATCCTGACCGCCATATCGACGTGGTCGTCCAGCAGGTGCAGGTTTCGATCCGACAGGGACAGCCGCACCGTGATGTCGGGATAGGCCGCCAGGAAGTCCGCAATGACCGGCAAGAGATGGAGCCGGCCGAACAGCACCGGTGCGGTGAGCACCAACTCGCCGCTGGGCGTGTCGTACTCCCCGGTCACGACCCGTTCCGCCTCGCCCACATCTTCGAGGATGCGCCGCGATGCGGCGACATAGGCGCGGCCCGCATCGGTCAACGACAGTTTGCGGGTCGTGCGCAGTAGCAGCTGTGCGCCGAGATGGGTTTCGAGTTCGCCGACCTTGCGGCTTACGGTCGCCAGCGGGATTTTGAGCGCCTTGGACGCGGCCGTGAAACTGCCCTTCTCCACGGTGGCGACCAGGATCGACATGGCTTCGAGCCGGTCCATCATCATTCCAATTTATGAGAATATCTTTCTCAGTATGAGCCGATTATCTCAATTTGAAAGCCGCTCTATCTCTTGGCGAGCGAGCTGTCCTGGCTCGGTTCCGAAGGAGATTTCCATGTCCCGCCTTGTCATCCCGAGCCGTGAGGACGCCCCCGCCGCTTCCCAGCCGATCCTGGACGCCGTGCAGGCTCAACTCGGCGTCGTGCCGAACCTGTTTCGCCTGATCGCTCAAAGCCCGGCCGCCCTGGAAGGGTTCGCCGGCTTTTCCGGCGCGCTGAAGAAGACCCTCGACGTGAAGACCCGCGAACGGATCGCCCTGGCCGTGGCGCAGGTGAACGGCTGCGACTACTGTCTCTCGGCGCACAGCTATCTGGCCACCAACCTGGCCAAGCTCAGCGCCGAGGAAATCGCCCGCAATCGCAAGGGCGGGTCGGGCGACGCCAAGGCGGATGCGGCGGTGCGCTTCGCCGCCAAGGTGACGAGGGAGCGCGGCCACCTCGGCGAAGCGGACGTGGCGGAGGTGCGCCTGGCCGGATTCACCGATGGCCAGATCGTCGAAATCATCGCTGTGGTGGCGGAAAACTGCTTCACCAACTTCCTCAACGAAGTCGCCAAGACCGATATCGACTTCTCGGTGGTGTTGGCCGCCGAAGCAGCCTGATCCCGGCAGGCTGGCGGTCCTCGTGGCCGCCAGTCCGTTTCGCCCGACGCTGGTCCATTGACCAACGAACCAGACTTGAGGAGACTGCCGATGGAAGCCGAGCGCCCGCCCTTGCCGCCCTTCACCACGGTTGAGGCGGCCACCCAGAAGGTCCGCCTGGCCGAAGACGCCTGGAATAGCCGTGACCCGGCTAAGGTAGCGCTGGCCTATACGCCAGACAGCCATTGGCGCAATCGGGCCGAGTTCCTGCAAGGGCGCGAGCAGATCGTCGCCTTCCTCACCCGCAAATGGAGCCAGGAGCAGGACTATCGGCTGATCAAGGAACTCTGGGGCTTCCGCGACAACCGCATGGCTGTCCGCTTCGCCTACGAATGGCGTGACGATGGCGGCGCCTGGTTCCGCGCCTATGGCAACGAGCTTTGGGAGTTCGATGAGCGCGGCCTGATGCGGCGGCGCGTCGCCAGCATCAACGACGCCGCCATCGCTGAAAGCGATCGCCAATTTCACTGGCCGCTCGGACGCTGGCCCGACGACCATCCAGGCTTGAGCGATCTCGGCTTCTGACCCGGGAGGTTAGACCAGCGCCTTCAGCGCCGCCCCAAACTCGTCAACCAGCTCCGGCGTGGTCGCCCAGGAGCACATGAACCGCACCGAGCCGTCGATGAAGCGGTAGACGTGCCAGCCGGCGTCGTGGAGCCGGTGCAGGGTAGGCTCGTCCATCTCGACAAAGACGCCATTGGCGTCGACCGGGTGGGTGACGCGGAAGGGCGACAAAGCCGCCAGCCGCTTGGCCATGGCGTTGGCGTGGGCCGCCCGGCTGGTCCAGGCGCCGCCTTCCAGCATGCCGACCCAGGGCGCGGCGAGGAATCGCGACTTGGAGGTTAGCTGGCCGCCATGCTTCAGCCGCGCGCCGAACCGGCGGCCCAGGTCGCGGTTCAGGATCACGATCGCTTCGGTGGGCGTCGATCCCGCCTTGGTGCCGCCGAGCACGACGATGTCGAATCCCAGTTTCGGCAGACATTTGATCTCGAAGCCGGAAGCGATGGCGTTGGCCATCCGGGCGCCATCCAGGTGCAGCTTGAGGCCGGCCGCCTTGGCCGCGCTGGCGACGGCCGTGACGCTGGCCTCCGCATAGAGCGCGCCGAACTCGGTGGTGTTGGTGACGGTCAGGGCGGCTGGCGACTGCCAGTGCGGATCGTCGGGCCGGGCCAGGACCTCGGGCAGGGCGCTCGCCTCGAACCGCCCCGAGCCGCCGCTGAGGGTGATCAGGCCGACCCCGCCGCCGAAGAAGCCCGGCGCGCCGGTCTCGTCAGTGGCGACGTGGGAATGCTCGTGGCAGATCACCGCCTCGAAGGGCTGGGCGAGGGCGGCCAGCGATAGCGCGTTGGCGGCCGTGCCGGAGGCGGTGAACTTCACCACCGCGTCGGCGTCCAGCATTGTCCGGATCAGCTCCGCCGCCTGTTCGCAGACATCGTCGTCGCCATAGCTGGCGCGGCTGTCGGTGTTGAAGCGGGTCAGGGCCTCCATCACCTCCGGCATGGCCGGGGCGGTGTTGTCTGAGGCGAAGTCGTAGCGGTGGTGGTTAGCGGCCATGGATCCTCGTCGCGCGGGCCTTATTCACGGGATTTGGTGCGGCTAGATCGCCTCGCGCCCCCAGGCCCGCACGTCCTCTACAAACAGATCGGGCTCTTCCATAGCCGCAAAATGCCCACCGGTCGGAAGTTCGCTCCAACGGCTGATGTTGTAGGCGCGCTCGACATAGGATCTGGGCGGCGCGGGGATGTAGGTCTCGCCGCCATAGGCCGCGTAGGCTGTGGGCGTCTCGCACCGCGCGCCCTCGATGGCGCTCAATCCGCCTTCTTCCAGCAGGCCTCGATAGTACCAGGCGCCGGTGGTGAAGGAGTCGGTCATGACGTAGATCATGACGTTGGTCAGCAGCTGATCCATCGAGAAGACGTCGGTGAAGGGCCGGGTGCGCAGGTCGGCCCAGTCGTGGAACCGTTCGACGATCCAGGCCGCCTGGCCGACCGGGTTGCCGGCGCCCAGCCAGGCCACCGACTGCGGCCGCGTGACCTGGAGCTGCAGATAGGCGCCCATCATCTGGGTATAGGCGCCGGCCTTGGCCGCCCACATCTGCTCCTCGGCGCCGGTGGGGCCATCCTTGGGCCGAAAGCCCAGCATGTTCAGGTGGATCGCCTTGGCGTGCTCTCCATGATCCAGGCCGAGCCAGGAGGTGATCATCGCGCCCCAGTCGCCGCCCTGGGCGCGGTAGCTGTTGTAGCCCAGCACCTCGGTCATCAGGGTGTTGAACAGCCGCGCCGTGCCGCGCTGGCCGATGGGCCGCACCGGCTTAGAGGAGAAGCCGAAGCCGGGCAGGGACGGGACCACCACGTCGTAGGCGTCCGCCGCATCGCCGCCGAAGCGCGAGGGGAAGGCCAGCTTTTCGATCGCGCCCCAGAACTCGTAATGGCTGCCCGGCCAGCCGTGGCTCAGCAGCAGCGGCCGCTTGCCGCCAGCCTCACCGACCACATGGACGAAGTGGATGTCGAAGTCCTCGATGCGGGCGGTGAACTGCGGAAACCGGTTCAACTCCTGCACCGCACCGCGCCAGTCGTAGCCGTCCAGCCAATGGGCGGTGAGGAGCTTCAGGAAACCGGCGTCACAGCCATAGGCCCAGGTGTCGTCCATCGCCGGGGCGGGCGGGAAACGGTAGGCCCGCACCTGCTCCAGCACGCGGCCCACGTCGGCGGCATGCCACTCGACAGTGAAGGGCTTGGGATCGGACATGGGGTTCTCCGCATTGCGACGCCGAACGGTCCGCTTCGCCCTTCGACAAGCTCAGGGTGAGGCTACTGAGAATCCTCATGCTGAGCCTGTCGAAGCGCGAGGATTTCGGACCCTCAGGCCGTCGGTGAAAACCTTGAGCCGGGTGACGCGGCGGCGGTCAAGCGTCTTCGGGGGGAGAGATGACCCTCGGCGGCTCGTCGCCCCACTGGCGCGGCTTGGGGCGAAAGCCCCGGATCAGCGCCTGGTATTGTTCGCGGGCGAGGGAGCGGAAATCCATCTCCGGCGGCAGCATGCCGGACATCTGCAGCACCACCAGCCCATGCAGGCCCGCCCAGAAGATGTGGGCCAGCCGGTCGAGGTCGCCCTCCACCAAGCCTGACTCGTACAGCACCACAACGTGGGCCTTCATGGTCTTTCGCGCGCGCAGGCCGGCGCGGATCAGGTCGGCGTGCAGGTAGGTGGTCGGCTGGTTCAGGTCGAACATCAGCCGATACGCGGCCGGGTGGTCCACGGCGAACTTGATGTAGGCCTCGCCGACTCGCCGTGCAGCCACCCCCGGATCGTGGCTTGAGGCCAGCGCCTGCTCCATCGCCTCGGCGAAGGTGTCGAAACCCCGCGTGCGCACGGCGGCCAGGATCTCGTCCTTGTCCTTGAAATAGCGGTAGGGGGTCATGGCACTGACGCCCAGTTCCGTGGCGAGGAGGCGCATGCTGACGCCCTCCGGCCCTCGCTCGGCGAACAGGCGTTCGGCGGTCTCGATCAGCCGCTCGCGAAAGCCGATCACGTCCTCATCGGTCAATACGCGCGGCAACGCCCGAATCCCTCATCCAAAAATCGCTTGCCCACTCATAGCATTTACGCCATAAATTTACATCGTATATTTTAAGCGGCAAATCCAGCAATTAGGAGAGAGCGCCATGGACGGTTCTCAAGTGAGCAACCCCTACCTGTCCGGCAACTTCGCGCCGGTCGCCAGCGAGGACGATTTCGCGCTGGAGGTGGTGGGCGAGATCCCCGCCGCCATTCGCGGCGCCTTCTACCGCAACGGCCCCAACCCCCAGTTCGAACCGCGCGGCTTCTATCACTGGTTCAGCGGCGACGGCATGATCCACGGCGTCTTCGTCGAGAACGGTAAGGCGAGCTATCGCAACCGCTATATCCGCACGCCGAAGTGGGAGATCGAGAACCAAGCCGGCAAAGCCCTGTTCGGCGGCTTCGATCCCCGCAACGCCGACCCGTCGGTGGCTGGCAAGGATGGCGGCGTCGCCAACACCAACATCGTCTGGCACGCCGGCAAGCTGATGGCGCTGGAAGAAGCCCATCCGCCGTTCGAGCTCGACCCGGTGTCGCTGGAGTCGCTCGGTTACAACAACGACTATCGGGGCCGGGTCACCGCCCACCCGAAGATCGACCCCGAGACCGGTGAGATGGTCTGGTTCGCCTACAGCGTCGGCGACATGCCCTTCAGCAACACCGTCTCTTACGGCGTCACCGACGCGAACGGCAAGGTGGTGCGGCGCGACGATTTCCAGGCGCCCTATTCGTCCATGGTCCACGACTTCATGGTCACCAAGGACCACGCCCTGTTCCCGATCCTGCCTCTGACCGGCGATCTGCAGCGGGTTATGGGCGGCGGGCCGGCCTTCGCCTGGGAGCCGGAAAAGGGCAGCCATGTGGGCGTGATGCGGCGCGACGGCGATGTGGCCGACATTCGCTGGTTCACGACCGAGGCCTGCTACGTCTTCCACCCGATGAACGCCTGGGAAGAGGGCGACAAGATCATCGCCGACGTGATGGAATACGGACACGCGCCGCTGTTTCCGAACGTGGACGGGACGATGACGCCGAACACGGGCGCCTATCTGACCCGCTGGACCTTCGACCTCGCCGATCCGTCCAATACCATCAAGCGCGAGCGGCTGGACGAGACCCCGGGTGAATTCCCCCGTTTCGACGAACGCTACGCTGGTCTGCCCTATCGGCACGGCTGGTTCGCCGCCAGCGCCTCTGGCCAGACCGGCTTGAAGTTCGACTCCATCGCCCACATCGACCATCAGACCGGCCAGAAGGTCATCCACACCTTCGGCAATGGCGACGCCCCCGGCGAGCCGATCTTCATCCCGCGTTCCGCCGATGCGGCCGAAGGCGACGGCTGGCTGATCGCCCTGGTCTACCGGACGCAGGACGACCGCAGTGACTTTGTCGTGCTTGACGCCCTGGACATCGCCAAGGGTCCCATCGCGGTGGCCAAGCTGCCGCGCCGGGTGCCGTTCGGCTTCCACGGCAACTGGCGGGCGGCTTAGCGACTCCCTGTCGGCAACAAAAAAAGCCCCCGCCAGCAATGACGGGGGCTTTCTCGTATCGCTTTAGCCGGTTCGGCTAGAACAGGAAGAAAGAGTGGATCGGCGAACTTGCGCCCCAGGTTTCGGCGCCTTGACGCTGATGATCACGCAAGGATTTGCCGGCGCCGAAGTAGAATTTGCCGCCGATCGAATAGACGTTCGACGTGATGGACGATCCCGTTTCGCTCAGCTTGGAGTTGACCCAGCCGGCGGTGACCGCGAACGGAGTCTGCCGAGAAACCAGCCATTCGCCGCTGATGCCCGCGGTGGTCAGGTTCACGCTGCTGCCGTGGAACGACAGATAGTCGTAGGTGCCGTATAGGGCGATGTCGTGTGGCGCGTAGCCCGTGACGCGGGCTCCGTAGAAGGAGCTGGACCCCAGACCCTGGTTGGCGTTCACGCCGCCGCCTCGGGCGGAAATGGTGAAGTGATCGCCGGCATACCAGTCGCCAAACGCGCCATAATAGGTGGCGTTCAGGGTCTCACTGACGCTCCCTCCGCCGGCGCTAAGGGTTTCCTTGAACTGGCCGGTGCCGACCAGGGCGCCGATACGCCCCATCGAAGCGCTGTAGAAGCCGCTCACCGCGCCGTCCAGGACCTGAGGCTTGATGGTGAGGCCGAGGACGGACCCTGACTGCTCCTGATAGGCCGCATCCAGCTGCACGGTCCACTTGCTATACACCGGCAGATCGATATTGCCCGAGACGTTGCCGCCGTTTGAATTGAGCGACTGGCCACCGATAGAGGTCGTGGAATAATCGTATCCGGCCTGGACGCTGCCCGAAACTTCAGCCAAGGCTGGCGCGGCCAGCAAAAGGGTTGTCGCGGCGATGCAGGCGCCGCCGAATAGCTTGATATTCATGATGAGTTCTTCCCCAAACGGGCCGTTTCAGCCCCGTTGGCGGCGACGATGGCTCGCTATCCGGGCGCCGTCTACTCAAGCTTGGCTATAAGTTGAGCAGACTACTGCTTAGATTGCTGGCTGTGCCAAACATGTCACATATGTGACGAGCAGTTACGGTCGCCGATGATCCGCCATCTGAAGGCGCGAGTTCCGCATCTCGCTTGACGCCGTCAAGCGCTCGCCGGGCGGAGGATCGCGCCGCTAGGGGCAGCAAACGGACCCGTGACCAGCAGGCCTTTCGCGACCGCCTCCTCGGCAAAGGCGACGATGTCGTCGATGACCACGGCGCGGGCGACGCTCACGGTCGTGGCGAGTTCATCCGCTAAGGTCGCGATGGAGGCCCCGTGGGCCAATCCACGCCAGATCGTCGATGCCGAACCGTTCAGGCCGAGGTAGGATTGGTCACGGCCGTCGAACAGGACCAGTTCGCCCTCGACATCGGACCAGGAAATATGTGGGGCCACGCTGAACATGGGATGCGATCCAATTGATCGAGCGCTCCAGGTCAAGCAGAGCTTGGCCGGAAGTAGCGTCGTCCGAGTTCAGGCTGGCTTCGCCGGCCGATAGAGCCAGCAGTTAACGGCGAACCGGGAGTCTTCGAAAGCGCCGGACGAGCAGCTGACCGGCAAGACCTCGTGAGGTCCCCAGGACGGGAAGACGACCAGAGTGTTCTGGTCCGGGGCGACGTCCTGACCGTCTTCATCGGGCGGGTCACCTATCGCATGCAGGCGCAGGGCCCCGCCCGCGAAGGCCTTCGGCTCGCGATGAAAATAGTAGACCGCGCTAAGCATCCGGTCGCCACGCTTGCTGCGTGTCGTGGTGTAGGTGTCGATGTGGCGTTGGAAGTGAGCGCCGTGGTTGTGCGCCACCAGTTCAAGCTCGATATGGCTGATTTCAAAGGGCGTTACGCGCAGGTCCTCGATCAGTCCGGCGGCGGCGGCGGCCATCTTCTCCTTAAAGATCGCGCCCATCGCCCCCATGTCGCGCAGGCTGAGTGAACGTCGGATATCTTCGTTCACCCGGCCACCGCTGAGAGCGGCCGGCCGGAAGCGTTGTGCATTGTCCAGCGCCCAAGCGAGCAGACGCGCGCACTCCTCGTCGGACAGGAATTCGCGCCGGACAATGTGCGGCGTCATGATCCGCCGGGGCGGCGGCCTATCCACCGGCTGGGTCTTGCGTCATGGCCGCCCGGTTCGCGTTCTCCCGCAGATAGCGGATCAACATTGCTTCGCTCCGTCCGTCGGCCTGCCGCCGCATGAGGACAGCGGGCGGTTAGAGCAGCACCCCGTGGCAGTGCTTGAACTTCTTGCCTGAGCCGCAGGGGCAGGGGGCGTTGCGGCTGGTCTTGTCCCAGCCGGCGGGCAGGGCCGAGGTCGGCAGGGCCGCGCGTTCTTCGTCCGGCACCGCGTTCACATCGGTGATGCCGCGCTCGTTGGCGCCGGTGTTCGGGTCCATGTGGACTTCGATCAAGCCGCCTGCGCGAGGCGCGGGCATGGGCGGCGGCTCTTCGAAGCGGAACTCCACCGTCATCAGCCAGCGGGTCACATTGTGACGCAGGTCGGTCTGCAGCTGTTCGAACAGCGAGAAGGCCTCGGTCTTGTACTCGTTCAACGGATCGCGCTGGCCGTAAGAGCGCAGGCCGATGACGTTGCGCAGATGATCCAGATGCATCAGGTGCTCGCGCCACTGGATGTCGATCATCTGGAGCAGGAAGTTCTTCTCCATGCCGCGCGCCTGTTCGGCGCCGACCTGGGTTTCGCGTTCCGCCGCGCGAGCGTCGGCGGCGGCGTTGAGCCGCTCGTCGATCTCCTCGTTGGCTATGCCTTCCTCGGCGGCCCACTCAGCGATGGGCAACTCCATGCCGAGCAGTTCCTTGACCCGGTTATCCAGCCCGGCGACGTCCCACTGTTCCGCATAGGCCTTGGGCGGCAGGTGGCGCTGGACCAGGTCGTCGATGGTGTCGCGGCGCATCTCGGCGACGATCTCGGACAGGTCCGAGGCCTCCATGAACTCCTGCCGCTGCACGAACACCGACTTGCGCTGGTCGTTGACCACGTCGTCGTACTTCAGGAGGTTCTTGCGGATTTCGTAGTTGCGCTGCTCGACCTTACGCTGGGCCGTGGCGATGGCGCCGTTCAGCCACTTGTGGGTGATCGCCTCGCCTTCCTGGACGCCGAAGGTGCGCATGATCGAATCCAGCCGCTCGCCGGCGAAGATCCGCAGCAGATCGTCCTCGCAGGAAAGGAAGAATTTCGACGTGCCCGGGTCGCCCTGACGGCCGGTCCGGCCGCGCAGCTGGTTGTCGATGCGGCGGCTTTCGTGCCGCTCTGTGCCCAGCACATAGAGGCCGCCGGCGGCCAGCGCCGTCTGTTTGTGTTCGGCGATGTCGCCTTCGATCTGGCGCTTGCGGGCGATGGCCTGTTCGGGGGTCACCTCGATACCCAGGCCGCGCTGCTCCTGGCGCCAGCGGTCGACCAGCATGTCGATATTGCCGCCCAGCTGAATGTCGGTGCCGCGGCCGGCCATGTTGGTGGCGATGGTCACCGCGCCCGGCACGCCGGCCTCGGCGACGATGAAGGCTTCCTGCTCGTGGTAGCGGGCGTTCAGCACCTGGTGCGGAATGCCGACGCGGGTCTTGCCGTTCTCCTCGAAGCGGTGCTTCGCGAGGATTTCCGACAGGGTCTCCGACTTCTCGATCGAGACGGTGCCGACCAGAATCGGCTGGCCGCGCAGATAGCAGTCCTCGATCTGGATCAGGATCGCCTTGTTCTTCTCCGCCTCGGTCCGATAGACCTCATCGTCAATATCGATCCGCACCACCGGCCGGTTGGTGGGGATTTCCAGCACATCCATCTTGTAGATGTCGCCGAATTCCTGCGCCTCCGTGGACGCTGTGCCTGTCATGCCCGAGAGCTTGGTGTAGAGGCGGAAGTAGTTCTGGATCGTCACCGAGGCCAGGGTCTGGTTCTCGGGCTGGATGTCGGCGCCTTCCTTGGCCTCGATGGCTTGGTGCAGGCCTTCAGACAGGCGACGGCCGGTCATCATCCGGCCGGTGAACTCGTCGATCAGGATCACTTCGCCGCCCTTGACGATGTAGTCCTTGTCGCGCGTGTAGAGCTTGTTGGCGCGGATCGCCTGGTTGATGTGGTGCACGGCCGAGATGTTGGCCGGGTCGTACAGGCCGGCGGTGTCGGGGACCAGATGGCCGGCGGCCTCCAGCATTTCCTCGACCTTTTCCGAACCGTATTCGGTCAGCAGAACCTGCTTCTGCTTCTCGTCCAGATCGTAGGTCTCGGGATCCTTGATCAGCTCGCGAACGATGCCGTCCATGATCCGGTAGAAGTCCGAGCGGTCCTCGGTCGGGCCCGAAATGATCAGCGGGGTGCGGGCTTCGTCGATCAGAATCGAGTCCACCTCATCGACCAGCGCGAAGTTGTGGCCGCGCTGGACCATGTCGTCCGGCGTATAGACCAGGTTGTCGCGCAGATAGTCGAAGCCGAACTCGTTGTTGGTGCCGTAGGTGATGTCGCACCCGTAGGCGCGTTTGCGTTCCGCCGGCGACAGGCCGTTGACGATCACGCCCACCGACATACCGAGGAAGCCATAGATCTGGCCCATCCACTCGGCGTCGCGGCTGGCCAGGTAGTCGTTGACGGTGATGACGTGCACGCCCTTGCTCGCCAAGGCGTTCAGATAGACCGCCAGGGTGCCGACCAGGGTCTTGCCTTCGCCGGTGCGCATCTCGGCGATGCCGCCCTTGTGCAGCACCATGCCGCCGACCAGCTGCACATCGTAGTGGCGCTGGCCCAAGGTGCGCTTGGCGGCCTCACGAACCGCCGCGAAGGCTTCGGGCAGGAGGATGTCGAGGGTCTCGCCCTTGGCCAGGCGATCGCGGAAGGCGATGGTTATGCCGCGCAGATCCGCGTCGCTCATGGTCTGGAATTTGGGCTCCAGAGCATTGATCTGGGCGACCTTGCCGCCGAGCGCCTTGACCTTGCGGTCGTTGGAAGATCCGAAGAAGGTGTTCAGCCAGCCGGCCATGAAGGGGTAATTCCGATAAATGCGTGGCGGCGCGTACGGCCGCGCCAAGCCCTAAAGCCTGTCCAAATACCGCCCGTTCAGCGCGCGGCTGACTTAAGCAGCGGGCATGCGGGTGTCAACGCAAGGGCAAAGAATGTGCCTTTACGCCGCTGAGCCTATTTGGGACGCCGACCGGCGGAATGAAAGCCCTTACGCCGCCGCGCTGGGCCGGCCCTTCATGCGATCGAACCAGGCCGAGACAGTCTTGTTGTCCGCATTGAGCGGTTGTCCCACGGCGATACCGAACTCGAGGAAACAGAACAGCAGAATATCGGCGAGGGTCAGCCGATCGCCCGCCAGGAAGGTTTTCCCGGCCAGCAGCGCGTCGATCTTGGTCAGATTGTCCTGAGCGACGGCCTTCAGGCCATCCGCTGCTTCAGGCAGGCAACGCATGCGGTTCTCGAACAATCGCAGGCCCTGCGAATAGCGGAAGCCGTTGGCCATCGGCTCGCAGACGTTGAGGTCCACCCGCCGCACCCACATCCGCGCCTCGGCCCGCTCTTCGGCGGTGGTTCCGATCAGGGGTGGGCTGGGATGCTTTTCCTCGAGATATTCGCAGATGGTGGTGATCTCGCTGATGGTCGTGCCGTCGGCGAGCTCCAGCGTCGGCAGCTGGCCCATGGCGTTCTTGGCCAGGAAGGGCCCCTGCCGGTTCTCGCCGGCCATCAGGTCCACCGCCTCGAGCGGCACCGAGACGCCCTTTTCGGCCAGGAACATCCGCACCACGTGCGGATTGGGGCCCATCGAGTTGTAGATTTTCATGCCGCGTTCGCTCCCTTGCACCGATAGCCGCAGCCACGTGTGAACGATGGCGCGGACCTCGTTATAACGTTAGGAACTTGCATCGCCCGACTTCAGGGCAAACCGCCTAACGGAGTTCGCCGGATCGCATGAATGCGCCTGCCCAGCAAGCCAGACCCAGGGTCAAGATCGGCCTTGGCCTAGCCGCCGTCTGCCTTTTGCTGCTGGCGGCCTGCAACCACGGCGTCGGCGATAATCGCGCGCCGGAGCCTGGTGACACGGCCGTGGCCAAGGTCAACGACCAGACCATCTGGGCCTCGGACGTCAAACGCGAGGCGGTGGCCCAGGGCCTGATCGGCGAGGGCGAGCCGCTCGACATCTCCACCGACCTGTTCCACCGGGTGCTGGACGAGGTGATCGACCAGAAGCTGCTCTCCGCCGAGGCGATCAAGCGCCGGGTCGAGAACGAACCCCTGGCCAAGCGCCGGCTCGCCGCCGCCCGCGAGCGGATTCTGGGCGACCTTTTGGTGCAGAGGGTGGTCGATCAAGGGGTGAACGACAGCGCCATCAAGAGTCTCTACGAAGAGCAGCTCAAGCTGGCCAAGCCCTCGCCGCAGTATCACCTGCGCATGATCCTCTCGGCCAGCGAGGCGGACGCCAACGCGACCAAGAAGCTGCTCTCCACCGGCGCCGCCTTCGACGCCCTCGCGATGAACCGCTCGACCGACGCGGCGACCCGGTTCAATGGCGGCGACCTCGACTATCAGGCCCTCGACGAGATGCCGGACGCCTATGCCCAGGCGGTCAAGGCCGCCCAGATCGGACAGGTGCTCGGTCCGATCAAGACCGACGCCGGCTGGGTCCTGCTCAAGATCGAGGACCAGCGGCCGGAGAAGGAGGTCACCCTGGATCAGGCGCGGCCCCAGATCGTCCGCTTCCTAACCTATGACCAGGTGCGCGATCTGTTGGAGAAGCTGCGCAACCAGAGCACGGTCAAGGTGCTGATCGGCCCGGCCCAGGCGGGTCCAGACACCCTGCACGAGCCGGCCTCGGCCCCGGCGGGCGCGCTCGCGCCGCCATCCCCCGGGACGCCCCAAGGCGTACCTCCAGGCGCACCCTTGACGCCGCCCGCATCGACGGGCGCTTCGACCGCCGAAAAGATGATGCAACCGCCCGCGCCCGCCGCGCGGCCAGCCGCAGTCGCGCCCAAGCCGGAGAAGAAGCCATGACCGGGGAGCCGCCCAAGACAGCCAAGCCGTCCCGGCCACGCCCGGCCAAGGCCGCGCTCGACGCCGCCGCCAAGATCAGCCGCCAGTTCGCCACCGCGACGGCCGCCGCCGCCGCGTCCGCCACATCGGCCGTGACCGCAACCGCCGCCGCGGCCGCGTCCGCCACCTCAGCCGTTACGGCCAAGGTCGCGCCAGCGCCGGCCCCCGCGCCTGGCAAGCCTGGCCTGATGGTCTCCCCGCTTGCCGTGCCGTTTCCCGCCATGCCGCCGATCGATGGGGTTGAGCTGGCCGCGGGCAGGGCGGGTTTCTACAAGGACGTCCGCGACGACGTCCTGCTGGTTCATTTCCCGGACGGCGCGGCCTGCGCGGGGGTCTTCACCCGCCATGGCGTGGGCTCGGCGCCAGTGGACTGGTGCAAGAAGCAGCTCGAGGCCGGCGGTGGCGAGGGCGTCCGCGCCCTGGTGATCAACGCCGGCTGCGCAAACTCCTTCACCGGCAAGCCCGGCGCCGACGCCGCCCGCCGGGTTGCTTCGACCGTGGCCAAACACCTGGACTGCCGCCAGCGCGACGTGATGCTCTGCTCCACCGGGGTTATCGGCATGGTGCTGGACGACGCCAAGATCATCCACCGCTTGCCCGAGATCGAAGGCCGGCTCGCCGCCGACAACTGGCCGCTGGCGGCCCAGGCGATCATGACGACGGACACCTTCCCCAAGGGCGCTTACGCCGAGGCCGAGATTGAGGGCGTCAAGGTCAAGATCGGCGGCGTGGCCAAGGGATCCGGCATGATCGCGCCGGACATGGCCACTATGCTGTCCTTCATCATAACGGATGCAAGCCTGACCCCGGCGGCGTTGCAGACCCTGGTTTCGCTCTATACCCGCTCCACCTTCAACGTGGTGACGGTGGACGGCGACCGCTCCACCAACGACACCTGCCTGCTGTTCGCCACCGCCAAGGCCGGCGCGCCGAAGATCAGCCGCGCCGGCGACCGCCGGTTGGGCGACTTCCGCGAGAAGCTGGAAGGGGTGATGCTCGACCTCGCCCAACAGCTGGTGCGGGACGGCGAAGGCGCGACCAAGTTCGTCAAGATCACCGTCAACGGCGCGGAAAACCCTGCCTCGGCCCGCAAGATCGCCCGCACGGTGGCGGAATCGCCGCTGGTGAAGACCGCCTTCGCCGGCGAGGACGCCAACTGGGGCCGGATCGTCATGGCCGTCGGCCGCGCCGACGAGCCGGTCAACCGCGAGCGGATGGGCGTTCGCTTCGGACCCCTGATCGCCGCCCAGGACGGCGCGGTTTCGCCCACCTACAGCGAGGCGAAGATGAGCGCCTACATGAAGAAGCCGGAGCTCGAGGTCTCCATCGACGTCGGCGTCGGCCGCGCCTCGGCCACGGTGTGGACCTGCGACCTGACCAAGCGCTACGTCGAGATCAACGGCGACTATCGGAGCTGAGAGGGCGCAGCTGAGCGCGCCTACGCCTGGTCCGCATGATACTCGAACTCGACCAGATAGACCTTCTCGCCAGCCCCGTGCTTGGCCGTCTTCAACAGATCGACCACGCCTGCGAAGCCTGAGCGGCGCGCCAGCTCGGGCGTGATGTCGCCGAGCGAGATCTGGCGGATGTCGGTGACCTCGATCGCCCCTGCGCCCAGCCGGTATCGCCCGCCCCGCTTGACCCGCGCGCTCCGCCAGATGCGGACGCTGCAAGTGATCTCGCCGCGCACGATCGGCTCGCGAAGGCGTTTGGTGAAGGTCAGTCGGTGCGCTCCGGTCAGGCGTTGCATTGAAATGTATTGCATTTGACGTGGCCGAACACCCTTGCGGCTGTGAGGCCTATGAGTCGGCAAAAAGGCGGGATAGGGTTTTCAGACCTTTTTTCCGGAGCCAGTCGTGCGTCCCACCCTTCGCCTCTTCGCCGCCGCCGCGGCGGCCGCCCTTTTCGTTCCCCTGGCCGCCCAGGCCGCCCCGCCGCTGCCGACAGCCAAGGATTTCGCGGCCGCGCCGGCAATCTCGGATGTGTCGATCTCGCCCGATGGAAAGCACATCGTCGCGTTGCGCTCGCTGGATGGATCGAAGACGATCATCTCGGTCTGGAGCACCGACAACCTGACGGCGCCGCCGGTGAATATCGGCCCATCGGGAGAGTCCCGCTTTGTCGGCGTGGACTTTCTCAAGGACGACCTCCTCGCTCTGGCTGTCGTCCATTCTTATGACAATCTTGATGTTCACGGCCATCTCATCGAGACGTTTGTGACCGATCTGAAGGGCTCTTACTTCAAGCATCTGCTTGGCAATCACGGCGTGGCGAACGGAGACGTCGCCGAGATGGCTCAGGCGGAAGGTGGAGATGTGATCGACAGCCTGCCGCGCGATCCCAGGCACGTTCTGGTTCAGGATCAACGCAGTGACGGCAAGGGCGATATCTTTCTGGTCGATGCCTACACCGATGAAGCCAACAAGGTCATGGCGGGCTCGGACCGGTTCGGCAACTATCAGATCGACCTGAACGGCGTGATCCGGGCGCGTCAGACCTCGGATTTCGACAACGGCAAAATCTATATCGCTCAACAGGTTCGCGACCCGCAGACCGGCGCCTGGGACGAAATCTACCGCGACTACGCCAAGGACCGGGTGTTGAGAGCCTTGGTCGGCTTCACGTCGGATCCCAATGTGGTGCTCATCAGCTCGCCCGAGGGCGGCGACAAGACCGGCATCTACGAGTTCGACGTCAAGCAGAAGAAAGTCATCGAACCGGCCTTTGAGCACAAGCTGTTCGAGGCGACCAACCTGGTGATGTCCCATGACGACAAGGACTATGGCCGGGTGCTTGGGGTGCAATATGGTGCGGAAACGAACCGCACCTACTGGCTGGACGACCATTGGGGCAACATCGCCAAGGCCCTGGATCATGCCCTCGGCGATCCGACGGCGCCTGTGGACTGGACTGATCCGGGGACGGGGCTGCACGCGACCATCAACGAGTCGCCCATATCGAGCGTGAAGATGGGCAGCCATTCGCGAGACGGCAAATATATGATCGTCGTCAAATCCGGACCGAAGCAGCCGGAACAATACTATCTGTTGACGGATGGCTCGAAGCTAACCGCGCTGGGCAAGTCCCGGCCGACCATCAATCCGGCGACCCTTGGCGACACCCACATGATCCAATATCAGGCCCGCGACGGCCTGATGATCCCGGCCTTCCTGACCACGCCGCCCAAGGACATCTATGGCGCTGGTCCCTACCCCACTCTGATCGAGCCCCATGGCGGCCCGTGGGCGCGGGACGAGATGGACTGGGATATTACCGGCTGGGTCCAATACTTCGCTTCGCACGGCTATGCCGTTCTGCAACCCCAGTTCCGTGGATCGGAAGGCTGGGGGCAGAAGCTCTGGCGCGCCGGAGACAAGGAGTGGGGCCAGAAGATGGCCGACGACAACGACGATGCGGTCAAATACCTGATCTCAAAGGGAATCGCCGCTCCCAACCGGGTCGCCATGTTTGGCTATTCCTACGGCGGTTACGCCGCCCTGGCCGCCGCGATCCGGCCCAACGGCCTCTACCAATGCACCATCTCCGGCGCGGGCGCGGGAGATCTGGAGGAGATCGCCGATTCCACCGGCGACAATCGGTTTCAAAAGGAGTTCCAACACCCCACCATCGCAGGCCTCGATCCGCTGGCCCACGCCACCGAGGTCAAGGTTCCGGTCATGCTGTTCCACGGCGACCGCGACCGCACCGTCGATATCCGGGAATCGCGCGCCTTCGTCGCCAAGCTTCGGACGGCCGGCAAGCCGGTGGAATATCTTGAGGTCAAGGACATGGGCCACCAACTGACCTACTGGACCCCGGAGATGGCCGAGAACAACCTGCTTGCGATCGACCACTACCTCCACACCGGCTGCAAGGCGGGCGGCCTCTAAGGTCGCCTTCCATGAGCAACCTGCTTCTGGTCGCCGCCGCGGCCCTGGTCGATGTCGATGGCCGGGTGCTGATCTGCAAGCGGCCGGCGGGCAAGCAGTTGGCCGGGCTTTGGGAGTTTCCGGGCGGCAAGGTCGAGGCCGGCGAGACGCCCGAGGCCTGTCTAATTCGCGAACTCGACGAGGAGCTGGGCATCACCGTCGCCCACGCCTGCCTCGCCCCGTTCGTTTTTGCCTCGCACGCTTACGATTCGTTTCACCTCCTTATGCCACTCTACCTGTGCAGACGTTGGGAAGGCGCGCCAACCGCGCTTGAGCACGAGGCGATCACGTGGGTCAGGCCCTCAAAACTGAGCGACTATCCGATGCCGCCGGCGGACGCGCCGCTGGTGGCCTGGCTGCGCGATCTTATCTGAGCCGCTTCCTGGCGGACGAGCGCGGCGCGACCGCCATCGAATACGGCCTGATCTGCGCCCTGGTCTTCCTGGTGATCATCACCTCTGTCACCGCCTTCGGCAACAAGACCTCGAACATCATGATCCGGGTCTCCTCCACCCTCTCCAACGTGGTGGGCTGACCCGCGCCCTCGCGCACCACCCATTGACGTGTCCGACGCCGGACTTTAGCTCACCGACGTGATCCGCCGCCTCGCCCTTCAGCAACAGCAACGCCGCTTGTCGGCGGCGTTGGCGCGTGCGGATTTCAGCGGGACCTGACCTTCAACATCCTGCTGTTTCGACCAAGCCAACCCCGCCCGCTCGGCGGGGTTTTGTCTTGCGCCGCGCGGGCTCCATGATGAGGAAGCCTGACCATGACCCTTCACTATCCTGACGACGCCGCGATCGAACGCATCGGCAAAGGCGTACTCGCCCGAAGGCTGCCCAAGCCGGAATGGACCCACCCGGCCCATTTCGCCTGCACCCTGTGGCTGATGCGGCATCGGCCGGATCTCGATCTGCCCGCGCGGATGCCCGGCATTATCCGCGCCTACAATGTCTCCGTGGGCGGCGAGAACACCGACACAGCCGGCTATCACGAGACCATCACCCAGGCCTCGCTCAGGGCCGCGCGATCGGTGCTGGACGCACATGACCCATCGGAGCCGCTGCACGAGGTATTGGACGCCCTGATGGCCGGGCCGTTCGGCGACAAGGACTGGCTGTTGACCTATTGGACCCGGGAGCTGTTGTTCTCGGCCCATGCCCGCCGGGTCTGGGTCGAGCCGGATATCGCGCCCTTGCCCTGGTGATGTCCGGGCGACGAGGGTCCGACCTCCTCACGCTTCGCGCTTCGACAAGCTCAGGGTGAGGAGGTCTACAGAAGCGCCGGCTCAGAAGTCGTCCTCATCCTGAGCTTGTCGAAGGAGAGGACGTTCCCCGCAGCCAGCGGTCGTCCTACTGCGGCTCCGACGGCCCTGCGTCGGCGGACGTGGCCGCTGGCGTCGTCGAAACCGGGATCGGCTCTGGCGGCGGGGTCGGCGGCGCCGGCGGGCCGGGCGGGATTTGCTGGACGCCGGCGCGGGGCAGAGCCTCGCGCATATAGGCGTGCCAGAGTTCGGCGGGAGCGGAGCCGCCGGTGACCCCGCGCATGGGCGTGTTGTCGTCGCGGCCCATCCAGACCACGGTGGTGAAATAGCCGGTGAAGCCGCAGAACCAGGCGTCGCGGAAGTCCGAGGTGGTGCCCGTCTTGCCGGCGATGTCATAGCCGGCCACCGCGGCCCGCGTGCCGGTGCCTTCGGTGAGCACGGTGCGCATCATGCCGGTCAGCTCGGATAGGGCCGGGTTGGCCGCGACCTGGGCCTGACCCGCCTGCCGGTGCTGATAGAGCACCTGGCCGGCGTTGGTGCGGATGCGCTCGATGCCATAGGCCTGGACGCGATAACCGCCGTTGGACAGGGCGGCATAGGCCTGGGCCATCTCCAGCGGCGTGACCAATGTGGTGCCCAGAGCCATGGCAGGGTCGGTGTTGATCTGTGAGACGATGCCCATGCGGTGGGCGTCAGCCGCCACCACGTCGCGCCCCACCTCGTCGGCCAGCCGGGCGGCGACCGTATTGATCGACTTGGCCAGGGCCTGTTGCAGGGTGATGGGGCCGAGATAGCCCTCCTCGAAGTCGCGCGGTGACCAGTTGCCGATCTGCACCGGCTCGTCGCCGACGATCGTGTCGGGGGTGCGGCCAGCCTCCAGCGCGGCGAGATAGACGAAGGGTTTCCAGCTCGAGCCGGCCTGGCGGTGTGCCTCGACCGCGCGGTCGAATTGGCTGGCGGCGTAGTCGATCCCGCCGACAAAGGCCCGAACCCGTCCCTGGCCGTCCACCGAGACCACGGCGGCCTGGCCTATGCCCTGGCGTTCGTGGCGGGCGACCACGGCGGCGGCTTCCCGGCCGGCGTCCATCTCCATGGTCTTGTCCAGGGTGGTTTCGACGGTCAGGTCCTGGCGCGCCGCGCCGACCAGCCGGTTGCGCTGCCCCTCCACCCAATCGATGAAGTACTGCGAGGCCGCACCGGGCGCCTCGGCCCAGATGTGCGGCGTCTCGGCCAAGGCCTGAGCCCGCTGGCCGCTGGTGATGGCCCCCGTCTGCTGCATCGCCTCCAGCACCACCCCGGCGCGGTCCATGGCGTGGGCCGGCTGTTCCGCCGGGTCGTAGAAGGCCGGCGAGCGGACCACACCAGCCAGCATCGCCGCCTCCTTCACTGTCAGTCGCGAGGCCGGTTTGTTGAAGAACCGCTCAGCCGCGTCCTCGATGCCGTAGACGCCGGAGCCGAAATAGACCCGGCTGAGATAGAGGCCGAGGATCTGCTGCTTGGTGAACTTCTGTTCCAGCTCCACCGCATAGACCACCTCGGTGGCCTTGCGCTCCATGGTCTTGGCGTCGCTGAGAAAGAGGTTGCGGGCCAGCTGCTGGGTGATGGTCGAGGCGCCCTCGGCGGCGCGGCCCCGGGTCAGGTCGGTGACCAGGGCGCGGGCTATGCCGAGCGGATCCACCGCCGCATGCTCATAGAACCGGCGATCTTCCACCGACACAAAAGCGGCTGGCACGTAGGCCGGTAGGCGGGCGATATCCACCGGCGGCGAATAGCGGCCGCCACGCACGCCCAGCACCTGGCCGGAGCGATCGACGTAGGTGACCTGCGGATCGCGCCGAATCGGCGGCAGGGCGGGCAGGCCGGAGCCCGAGGCGAGGATGGCGGCGGCGGCGAGGGCGGGGATCAAGCGGGTCTACCTTTGCCCGGCGGCGCGCCGGATGTTCGAGAAATCTAGCAGCGGACCATGGCCAAAATCGAGCCCGATTGCGCGGGTGAGGCGAGCGTGCTTGAAGACATTCAAAGTTCTAGGGAAATCAGCATGAAACACCTTTCAACAGCCTGCGCCATGGCTCTGATCATGGCCGCCGGGCTTGCCTCCAACGCGGGCGCCGCGCCGGTCACCGGAAGTTGGGGCTTCGACGCCACGGGCATGGACACCTCAGTCAAGCCCGGCGACGACTTCTTCAAATACGCCAACGGCGGCTGGGACGTGCGCACCGCCATCCCCGCCGACCGCACCGGTTATGGCCTCGACTACGTCCTCGCCGATCAGGCCGAGCAGCGGGTGCGCGGCATCATGGAAGCCAAGCCCGATGGCGGCGACGCGGTGAAGATCCACGCCGCCTACGAAGCCTTCATGGACGAGAAGCGCGCGAACGCCTTGGGGGCGGAGCCGATCGCGCCGAGGCTGGCCGCGATCAAGGCGGTGAAGACCAAGGCCGAAATGGCCACTCTGATGGGCAAGTCTTCGATGGGCTTCGGCTCGGCGGTATTCGGCATGGGCATCGGCTCCGACCAGAAGGACCCCGGCAAGTACGCCGTCAGCATGGGCCAGGGCGGTCTCGGCCTGCCCAGCCGCGACTACTATCTGGAACCCAGCTTCGCGGCGAAGAAAGCGGCCTACCAGGCCTATGTCGCCCAGATGCTGACCCTCGCCCACTGGCAGGACCCGGAAGGCTCGGCCAAGGCGATCGTCGAGTTCGAGACCAAGATCGCCCAGGTCAGCTGGACCCGCGCCGAGAGCCGTGATCCGGACAAGACCTACAACCCCATGACCCCGGCCGAGCTGGACAAGTACGCGCCGGGCTTCGAGTGGCGCGCCTATCTGGCGGGCGCGGAGCTGGGCGGCGCCGATCGCGTGGTCGTGCGGCAGAACACCGCCTTCCCCAAGATCGCGGCCATCTATGTCGATACCCCGCTCGACACCCTGAAGGCCTGGGAGGCCTTCCACCTCACCGACGAGGCCGCGCCCTATCTCAGCGACGCCTTCGACGACGCCCACTTCGATTTCCGCGGCAAGGTCCTGTCGGGTCAGCCGGCGCAGCGGGATCGCTGGAAACGCGCCGTCGCCTTCGCGGACGGCGGCATGGGCGAGGCCGTGGGCAAGGTCTATGTCGCCAAATACTTCCCGCCCGAGGCCAAGGCCAAGATCGACGCCCTGGTGCATGAGCTGATCACGGCCCTTGGCCAGCGGATCGACCGGCTGGACTGGATGAGCGCGGAAACCAAGGCCAAGGCCCACGCCAAGCTGGCCCAGCTGACGGTCAAGATCGGCTACCCCAGCGTCTGGCGCGACTATTCGGCGCTCAAGGTGTCGGACACCGATGTTGTCGGCGACGCCGAAGCCTTCGCCAGGTTCGAGTGGATGCGGGACGTCAACAGGCTGCATAAGCCGGTGGACCGCACCGAATGGGGCATGACCCCGCAGACGGTGAACGCCTACTACAACCCGACCATGAACGAGATCGTCTTCCCGGCCGCCATCCTGGCCGCGCCCTACTTCGATCCGGGCGCGGACGCGGCGGCCAACTACGGTGGCATCGGCGGGGTGATCGGCCACGAGATGACCCACGGCTTCGACGACCAGGGCCGCAAGTACGACGGCACGGGCGCCCTGAAGAGCTGGTGGACCAAGGAGGACGGCGACAAGTTCGACGCCCAGGCCAAGCGGCTCAACGCCCAGTATGATGCGTACGAACCCTTCCCGGGCGTGCATGTGAAGGGCGACCAGACCACCGGCGAGAACATCGCCGACCTGGGCGGCCTCCTGATCGCGCTGGACGCCTACCACAACTCCCTGCACGGCAAGCCCGCGCCGGTGATCGACGGCCTGACCGGCGACCAGCGCTTCTTCCTCGCCTACGCGCAAGGCTGGCGTGAAAAGCGGCGCGAGGAGTTCCAGCGCCAGCTGATCGTCATGGACGTCCACAGCCCGGAAAAATACCGCGTCAACGGCGTCGTCCCGAACCTGGACGCTTGGTACGCCGAGTTCGGCGTCAAGCCCGGCGACAAGCTCTACATCGCGCCGGAGAACCGGGTTCGGATCTGGTAGGGCGGTAAGGCGGGACCGATAGAACCCTTCCCCCTCTATGGGGGAAGGGCAGGGTTGGGGGTGTTCGCGCCTGGGATGGTGGCTGAGGCTCTGATGGGCGCCGGCGCCAAACGGTGTCCTTCGCCTCGACCGAGCGGCTACACCCCCATCCAACCTTCCCCCATAGAGGGGGAAGGCTTTGAATAGCGCCGGGACTCTACCCCTCCGCCAACACCGGCTCCGCCTCCACAACCAGCTCCCGCCGCACCGCACGGGCATAGGCGGCGTGATAGTCCGGGTTCTCCGTCCCCATCATCCGGTCCCACCAGGTGAAGTAGAGGCCGAAGTTGGAGCCGGCGCTGGAATGGTGCAGGTCGTGGTGGGTGGTGGTGGTCAGCCAGTCCAGCATGGGGCGGCCGTTGGCCTTCGCAGGCATCAACTCGTAGCCGGAATGCAGCAGGGTGTTGCGCACGATCTGGTGCAGCATGAACAGCGGGATCACGCCCCAGGGCGTCGGCGTCACCAGCGGCCAGAGCATCACGAACGAGACCATCAGGAAGGCCTCCCGCAGATCGAAGCTGTAGGCGGTGAACGGCGAGGGGTTGTTGCTGCGGTGGTGGCGGCGGTGGAATTTCCTGAACAGCCGGGGATGATGCATCGCCCGGTGCACCCAGTAGTAATAGGCGTCGTGGCCGAGGATCATCAGCGGCACGCAGATCCAGAACCACACGGCTCCCCAATGACCGGCCTGGTCGGCCATGGGATAGAGGCCGGCGCGGACCATCAGGGTCATGCCCACGCTCACCGTGGCGAAGATGGTGATCGATCGGATCGAGATCAGAAACTCGGTCACCATCTGCCGGGTCGGCGGACTGTCCTCACGGATCTTCCGTGTCGCCAGCAGGCCCTTGAGCAGCACCCACAGCACCACCCAGACCGCCAGGGCGAAGATGATGTACCGCCTGACGTCTGTAAAAACCTCGGACCACCAGACGCCGCCGAGATCGTGAAACCAGGCTTCCATTGGGTTTGCTCCCTTGCGTTGGGCCTGGAGCAAAGACGCATGGGGGGCGGCCGTCTCGCCGCCGTTGAAAAACCCTCGCCGATTCCGAAACCGGGCAGCTTTTGAGTTTACGGCGAGCCAGCCAAGGTCTGTCGGCGCCATTCCGTTGGGGTGGCGCCCGTGGCTGCGCGGAAGGCCCGGTTGAACGGCCCCAGCGAGCCATAGCCCAGGCTGAAGGCGATGGCCGCGACCGTGGTCTGCGCCTGCTGCGGATCGGCAAGGGCTTGCTTGGCCGCCTCGATCCGGTGGGCATTCAGGAAGTCGGCGAAGTTGCGATGGCCCAGGCGCTGGTTGATCAGCCGCCGCAACCTGTGCTCCGGCGTGCCGAGCTCCTCCGCCAGCTGGGTGATGGTCAGGCCCTCATGACGCCAGCGCTCGGCCGCCATGACGCCTTCCAGATTGCGCAGCATGACGGCGTCCGCCGCTTCGGCGCGGCCATCTGCGGCGGCAGGCCGCCTGCCGGCGCCGAACATCGAGCCCCTGGCCTGCATGAACAGGTTCGCAGTCCCCAGCGCGATGAAGGCCATGATCATGCCGCCATAGGGTTGGCCCACCAGGAACAGATTCCACCACCCCATCGGGTGCAGTCGGTCGGTCAGGCTGACAACGACCAGGAAGACGCCGAACAGGCCGCCGAATCCCATCAGCAGGGCCCTTGCGCGACGGCGGGCCAAGAGCAGATCGCCTCGCCAACCTTGGACGATGATCCACAGGGCGTGCAGGGACAGCAGACCGCCGGCGGCGTTCCGCGACGCCCACATGAGGTCGCGGTGGTTCGGCGGCAGCAGGTCGGTGAACACCCCGGTCACGAGCAGGAGCGCCGCCGGCGCCAGGGTGAGCGGCGATAGCCGCCGGTCGTCGAACACCACGACGATGAACAGCCAGAACATGGCGCTGGTGGGATAGGCCACCAGCAACAGCGGGTAGGCGAAGCCGAACGCCTGCCACAGGGTGTGGGACTCGGTGATCAGCCAGGCGGAGAGGACGATGCTGGTCGAGAGGCTGGCAATCTTTACATCGCGGCTAACGCCGCCCCGGCAAGCGCCCAGCCCCGTAGCCATCAGCCCGCCCACGGCAATGCCGCGCACGAACATGTCGATCAGGGTCAGGGACGTTGGCACACGCGGACGTTAGCATGGTCGGGCGAATGGCATAGGTGGGTTGGGACCTCGCATGGTGCGGCGGCTAATTCGGTGACAGGGCACAATTCGGTGACAGTGCACTAATTGGCTTGCCCGCAAATGCGCTCCCCCACCGCGCTCCGAAGCCAATTAATGCACTGTCACCGAATTGTGCCGTGACTTCGCTTGAGCCTTTTCGGCTATTTATTAAGTTCATGTAGGGCTGAGCGATTCAGGCGAACCCACGCTTCCGCTGCCTCCCGCGACCTAAAACGATTTTTCTTTTGCTCCATGCCAAGACCGCCCGCGTAGCGATAGGCCTCCCACGTCTTTCCACTTTCGCTCGGGCGCACCCGCCATTCTGATCCGTCTACCCTTGGATTGGCGTCAATCTTGGGCAGAAGCCACAGCACGACGGGCAAGATGCACAGAGCTAGAAGGCCGAAGATGAGGTGCATACGTGCATTTCTGGCCGATACGCGCAGGGCATGCAAGAAGCGTCTCCAGCAAGAAGGAGAAGGAAATCATTCCCCCGCCTTCTCTCCCGCCGAATGCTCCTTGACCCCCAAGGCGTCGGCCAGCCTCATCTTGGCCGAGCCGGGCTTGAGCGGCTGCTGCTGGTCCGGATGCGGCGCCCAGCCGGTGAGGGTGACGATGTCGAAGGTGGCGCGCAGCCGGCCGTCGGGGTCGGAGAACAGTTCGGCGTAGAGCTCCAACGTCCGGGCCAGCACGGCGCGCGACAGTGGCTGGCGGGCGCGGTCGGCGAGGGCGTTGGTCTCGCCCATCGCCCGCAGGTCGTCGATCAGCCGCAGGGGATCGCCATAGCGCACCACCACCCGGTCCACGTCGGCAACTGGCAAAGCAAAGCCCGCTCTCTGCAAGAGCCCCGCGCCATCCAGGGCGTCGGCGAAAGGAGCGATGCGCAGGCCGGCGCCGTTGCTGAGCTCCGCCTCAGCCAGGGTCAGGCATTGGCGCAGCTCGGTCAGCGTCTCGCCGCCGAACAGGGCGCCGAGAAAAAGCCCGTCGGGCTTCAGCGCCCGGCGGATCTGGATCATGGCGCCCGGCAGGTCGTTGACCCAGTGCAGGGCGAGCGTCGAGACCACCAGGTCGAGGCTCTCGTCGGCGAAGGGCAGGTGCTCCTCATCGAGCTGCACGCGCGGGCCAACCCGTCCGGCCAGCATGCGGGCCGAGATGTCGGTCTCGATCACCAGGCCGACCCGCTCGCGGGCGTCGGAACCGGCCAGCGCCGCCAAAAACGCCCCGTCGCGCGCGCCGAGGTCGACGGCGAGAGGAAAGCTGCGCAATATCGCTTCCAGCCGCTCGACGGCGTCGCCGGCCGCCCTGGCCTTCAGGAAGTTCGCGCCCGAGAACCTCGGCGCGGCGCGGTCCAGGCGGCGGCGGTGCAACGGGCGATCGAACAGGCGGGGCGGGGTGTTCATGAGCGCGCACCATGACGAGAACCGGTGGTCCTGGAAACCCGATCCGAGGCTGAAGGCGCTCGGCCTGCGCGCCATCGACCTGATTTTTCCGCCCCACGCCCTCGATAAGGCCGGCGCCCAGCTGTCGTCAGGCCTCACCGCCGACGCCTGGAGCAAGATCCGTTTCATCGCCGAGCCCCTGTGCGACGGCTGTGGCGTGCCATTCGAATACGCCATGGCCGACCACTGCGCCGCCTGCCTGGCGCGGCCCAGGGGCTTTGCCCGCGCCCGCTCGGCCTGCCTCTACGACGACGCCTCGCGGGACCTGATCCTGCAGTTCAAGCACGCCGACCGGCTGGACCTGGCGCCCCTGTTCGCCGCCTGGCTCAGCCGTGCGGCGCATGACCTGCTCGCCGAAGCCGACGTCATCGCGCCGGTGCCACTGCACCGCAGCCGGCTGTTCCATCGCCGCTACAACCAGTCCGCCGAGATCGCCCGGCCGCTCGCCCGGCGCCATGGCCTAGCCTACGTCCCGGAAGCATTGAGACGGCGCAAGGCCACCGAGAGCCAGGCCGGCAAGTCGGCCTCGGGGCGTCGCCGCAATGTCGCCGGCGCCTTCGAGGTCCCGGAGCGGCAGAAGGCCAGGCTCGCCGGCAAACGCATCCTCTTGATCGACGACGTGCTCACCACCGGCGCCACCGCCGAGGCCTGCGCCAGGGCCCTGATCCGCGCAGGCGCGGCGGCGGTGGACCTTGCGACGGTTGCGCGCGTGCGCGATGGGTTCGATCAACCTATATGAAACTTGTATAACGCTCACCGAGACCAGCCATGGCCCACGTCACCATCTACACCCGTCCCTTCTGCGGCTACTGCGCCCGCGCCCTCAGCGTGCTGAAGGCCAAGGGCGCCGACTTCACCGAGATCGAGGCCGGCATGGACGCCAAGCTGCGCCAGGAGATGGTGCAGCGGTCTGGCGGCGGCACGACCTTTCCGCAGATTTTCGTCGGCGACCAGCACATCGGCGGCTGCGACGACATGATGGCGCTGGACGATGCCGGCAAGCTCGATCCGATGCTGGCGGGCGCATGAAGGCGGCGCTGATCCAGCTGCGGACCCCGGCCAGCCAGGCCGCGGCCCTGGCCCACGCCGAGCCGCTGATCCGTGCTGCGGCCGCCGAGGGCGTCGGCTTCATCGCCACCCCCGAATGCACCAACATCGTGCAGAAGAACCGCGCCGCGCTGTTCAAGGTGCTGGCGACGGCGAAGGACGACATCTGTGTCCAGGGCCTGATCGCCTTGGCGGCGGAGCTGAAGGTCTGGCTGCTGATCGGCTCGGCCCTGGTGAAGCGCGAAGACGGCGGCGCGGCCAACCGCTCCATCTTGGTAGGCCCCGATGGCCGCGTGGCGGCGACCTACGACAAGATGCACATGTTCGACGTGGATCTGCCCACCGGCGAGAAGGCGCGGGAGTCCGAGGCCTATACGCCCGGGACCGAGGCGGTGGTCGCCCAGACCCCGTTCGGCGCCCTGGGCCTGACCATCTGCTACGACATGCGCTTCCCCTACCTCTACCGCGCCCTGGCCACGGCGGGCGCCGAGATCATGACCGCGCCGGCCTGCTTCACCCGGCCCACCGGCGAGGCGCACTGGGAGATCCTGCTGCGCGCCCGGGCCATCGAGACCGGCTCTTTCGTGCTGGCGCCCGCGCAGGGCGGCTTCCATGAGGACGGCCGCGGCACCTGGGGCCGTTCGATCATCATCGGACCCTGGGGCGAGGTGCTCGCTCTGGCCGAACACGACGAGCCGGGCTTCGTCACCGCCGAACTCGATCTCGCCGCCGTCTCAAAGGCGCGTCAGGCCATTCCGGCGCTGAAGAATGGACGCAGCTTCACAGGGCCGGTGCTGGCAGGCCTGGTCGGGGCCGAATGATCAAATACGCGCTTGCTTGCGAGGCGGGTCACCCGTTCGAGGGTTGGTTCTCGACCTCCGCCGACTACGACGACCAGCGCGAGCGCGGCATGGTCGAATGCCCCCTGTGCGGCTCCAAGGGCGTCTCCAAACAGATCATGGCCCCGGCCATCGCCGGCACCAAGGCTCAGACCGGCGGCGTCGATGCGACGCCAGAGATGCGCGGCATGATGATGGAGGCCATGAGCAAGGTCCGCGCCCATGTGGAGGAAAACTTCGACTACATGGGCGACAGTTTCGCATCCGAGGCCCGGGCCATCCACGACGGCCGCTCCGAACAGCGCGGCATCTACGGCGAGGCGACGCCCGCCGAGGTGAAGAGCCTGGTGGAAGACGGGGTGCCCGTCGCGCCGCTGCCGCCGCCGGCGGTGAAGAAGACCGAGGTGAATTAGGGGCGGCCGATCAGTAGAATGTAGCTACCAGGACCCTCATCGATGGGGAAGCTGGTTCTCCTTGATCAACTTGAGCGTTGCCCGAAGCTCGGCCAGGCGACTTGTGTCCAATCGCAATCGGCAATCCGCATCGTCCTCGTCCGTTCCGCTGCCGCCCATGGATGCGGACTGCCCTTCCACGTGGCATTGGGCTTCCGAATATTTGAGCCATGCAGATTGAGATGTTCTCAGCCACTGTTCCAGTGAGCGGCCATTGTTGCGTGTCAAATCCCCCAGTTGCCTCTCCAGATTCATGACGTCCCGAAGGGTGGTTTCAAATGTCCGGCGGACTTCAGCGCGCGACTTTGCGGCCGCCTCGACGTAACAATCAATTTCTTCGGAATGGGTGTTCGCCGATTCACACTGCTGTACCGAAATCCAGGCTGACTGTGCGGCTGCGTGTATCGGTAGCATCGGCGCTGCCAGGATCACGAGAAGGATCATGGTGCGTGCCAACCGCATGCTCTCGTTTCCTGATTTCCGGACATTGTCGTGCAGGCCAGCTTGATCTTTGATCTGAGGCTGCACAATGGTCCCTGACTGTCGCTAGTGACGGCTTCGGACCGCTAATTCTCCTTAAATCCGCATGCCGAGTCTGTTTTCGAGGTCAGGGCTTGGTCAAGGACGCGCGAAGCGCGCCGCGTCGCGGCGGCCCTTTGGGCCGTCTTTGAGCAAGGCCTGGCCTCGAAACATCATTCCATCATGCGGCTTGCGGGCGGTGTGGCTGGAGCCCCAAACCCCGTTCCCCAGGCCTTGTGCCTGGGGCCCATTGCGCGGGATGGGTTTGAGGTTCGCTCAGGCGGAGCCGACTGCGCCCTGTTCACCAGCGTTCGCGCTCAATGGGTCCTGGGCACGAGGCCCAGGAAACGCGGGCTATTGAGTGAACGTCGGAAATCTGACCGCCTCTTGCCGGCCTTCATTCGCCGCCCGACAATAGTGAGCTGATCACCAAAGGACCTCTGGCATGAAGCTCGGCAGCGCGACGGGAAACCAGTGGCAGGTCCTCCCCGACCTGATCGACATTTCGCGGGGTGAGCGGACGCGCCGCCCGGTGCGGATCGCCGGGCGGGGCAAGGATGTGGTTCTCGACCTTGCGGCCACCGCCATGATCGTCATCGACATGCAGGACCTGTTCTGCCGCCTGCGGCCGGGTGAAATCGCAGCGCCGACCGCCAAGCCTATCGCCCCCCTGCAACGCCTGTTGCCGCATCTGCGCGCCAGCGATGTCCCGGTCATCTGGCTCAACTGGGGCAACCGGCCTGACAAGCTCAATCAGGCTCCGGGGGTGATCCACCCGTTTCATCGCCAGGGCGGGGACATTCCGCCCATCCTCGACAAGGGCAGCGCCGATGCGGCGATCAGCGCCGGGCTGGTCCCGGAAGCGGCCGACATCCACATCGACAAATATCGCCTCAGCGGTTTCTGGGACACCGAGCTCGACAGCGTGCTGCGCAACATGCGTGTGCAGACCCTGCTGTTCGCCGGCGTCAATCTGGATCAGTGCGTTTACGCCACGCTGCTCGACGCTAGCTGCCTGGGCTACGACTGCGTGCTGGTCGAGGATTGCGCCGCGACGCGCTCGCCGCAGTACTGCACCGACGCGACCCTCTACAATGTCGAGGGCGGGCTGGGTTTCGTCACGGATTCAAGTGCGCTGCTCGCCGCGAAGTCGGTTTAGCCGACCTTCGGGCCACTCCCCGACAGCCCACTCAACTGCTCGAACGCCCGCTCCAGGTTCACCTTCAGCCCGCTCGGCGGATCGGCGCCCCAGGCGGCCGTCGCGTAGTTGAAAGCCGCCATGCCGACCTGGGCGGCGAAGGTGGCCAAGGGGGGCTCGACCCCGCGCTGGCGCAGGGCGCCGGCCAGGGCGTCGATCAGCCAGGCGGTCTTGGTCAGCACCCGCTCCTGCAGCGCCGGCGTCTGGGCGATGATGGTCTCACGCGGCCCGGAGAAGGTGCGGTTTTCCATGATCATCGGCTCGACCGCCAGGAAGGCCTGGAAGAGGGCGCCCAGCGGGTCGGCGCCTTCCGGCGCGGCCAGGACGGTGGCGGTCAGGGTGTCGCGAAACGCCTCCTCGCCGTCGAACAGGGCCTCGCGCTTGTCCCGGAAGTGCCGGAAGAAGGTCCGTTCGGTCACCCCGGCCCGCGCGGCGATCTCGGCGGCCGTGGTCGCGTCGTAGCCCCGCTCGACGATCAGCTCCAGGGCTGCGTTCCTGAGGCGCCGGCGTGCGTCTTCTCCGTTCCGTGGCATGACCACAGCATAACCCTATTGTCAGTGACTGTCTCTACGCGTATATGTCAGTAACTGACGTAACGGAGATGGCTACATGCGCGCGATCCGCTTCCACGAGTATGGCGAACCGGCGGAAGTGCTGCGCCTGGAACAGGCCGAGGCGCCGATCCCCGGCGCCGGCCGCGTCCGTGTGCGAGTGCTGGCCTGCGGCCTCAATCCCGCCGATTGGGCCCTGTGCCGGGGGCTGTTTCCCAAGGATCTTCCGCGCGGCATCGGGCTGGACGTGGCCGGAACCGTCGACGCCGTCGGCGAGGGCGTGACCGGCGTGGCTATCGGCGACCGCGTGCTCGGCCCCGCTGACTATGTGGACTATTCGAGCGCCGGCGCCTCGGACCATGCGGTCTTGAGTTTCTGGGCGCCCGCGCCGGCCGGCCTGGACATGACCCAGGCCGCCGCGCTGCCGATGGCGGTCGAGACGGCCTTTCGCTACCTCGCCTGGCTCGGGGTGTCGGAGGGCCAGACCCTGCTGGTCAGCGGCGGCGGGACGGTGATCGGCTTCGCCGCGGTTCAGATCGCCCTGCTGCACGGCGCCCGCGTCATCACCACCGCCGGGGAGACCTATGCCGGGCGCCTGCGTGCCCTGGGGGCCGAGGTCACCGCCCACGGCGAGGGCATGGTCGAACGCGTCCGTGCAATCGCCGGGCGCGCGCCGGACCTCGTCTTCGACGCCGCCCCCGTCAACATGCAGCCCGCCCTCGCGCCCCCCGGCGGCCTGCTGCCCGACCTGGTCAAGATCGCCGATGGCGATCCCCGCCGTGTCATCACCTGTGGCGACTTCGAAGGCGCATCCCGGCTGGGCGTCCGCATTGGCCTCGGCGAAGCCGGTACAGGACCGGGCGGCGAGGTTATGCGCTGGGACGTGCTCAGCGAGTTCGCCCGCCTTGCCGCCGAGGGTCGGTTCAGCATCCCGGTCGCGCGCACCTTCGCCTTTGAGGACTGGCGCGAGGCGCTGGAGATCAGCCTGTCCGGCCACGCGCGGGGCAAGCTGGTACTCTTGCCGGGCGCCGCTTCAGAGGCAAACTTGCCATGAACACCAGCATCAAAGCCCGCGCTTCGCGCTGGCCCGAAAGAGAATGAAGCCAATGTCCGCCGACTCTCCCCAGGCCTGCATGACAGAGTTCGCCGCCGCCCTGATCCGCCGGGACATGGACGCCGCCTTGGCCCTGCTCACCATCGACGTGGTGCTCTTCTACAGCAACGGAACCGTGATCCGGGGCAAGGAGGCCTTCGCGGCGGTGATGAACGCCGCCTGGGCGGTGATCGAGAATTACAAATACTCGACTCTGGAGTCAGCGTGGCTCACCCAGCCTGACGGCGCCACGGCGGCGGTCATCTACAGCCTCGCCTGGTCGGGCGTTGCCCGCGGCCAGGAGGTCGGCGGCACTGGGCGGGGAACACGGATATTCTGCAAGGCCGCCGACGGCGGCTGGCTGCTCGCGCACGAACACCTGAGCACGGGAGCGTGGAGCTAGGCTGCGGCTGCAATCCCCGTCCGCGACCAGATCGCCACCCCCTGCACCGTCTCCACCGGATGGTAGGCCGCCAACGCCGCCGCCAGGGCCGGGTCGGCTCTGGCCCAGCCTAGCCAATCGCGATTGGTGCTGATCAGGATCACGTCTGGCCGGCCGGTGAGGATATCGTGGGTGAGCAGGCGCCGGTCGATGGCCATCAGCGCTTCCAAGCGCAGACGCTGGGCCGCGTTCAGTCCGCCTCGGTGTTCCAGGGTCATGGCGCCGGCCGAAATCCACTGTGCGCAGACGCTGCCGACCCATTGGCCGTGCAACTCGCGGGTCAGCGGATGGCCGACGGCGATGTCCGAGGTGATGGAGATCAGGCGTGGATGCGGGGCGATCGCCGCCACCGGCGCGTTCAGGGCGTGGTAGTCGCCCTTCAGCGTGAACCAGCCCATGGAAACGCTCAGGGCGCCGATGATGAGGACCAGGCCCGCGGCGGCCGCGCCGATCCTGACCGCGCGATGACCTAGACGTCCGGCGAGAGGCTTGGCCGACGGCTCGCCGAGGCTTGCTGTCGCCGCCAGGGCCAGGGCCGCCAGTGAAAGCATGGGATAGGAGTGGTAGGGCCAGCCCTTGCCCTGGATCAGATAGCTGGCGAAACCGCCCGCCGAGGCCGCCAGCAGGATGGCCACCGGCCACCCCGCGCCAGGGCGCATCCTGGCGAACAGACCGGCCATGCCGCCCAGGATCAGCCAGATCAGTGGCGGTGGCCAGGCCAGCAGCTGGATCAGCGGCTGGCGCACCGGCAGATAGGTGTCGCGGATGATCGGCAGGAAGGTCAGGAAGGCTGGGAAGAACACCACCACCGTCAGGGCGTAGAACCCCACCACCAGGCTCGCCGCCCAGACTTCCAGGGCGATCAAGGGCCGGATCGATCTCATCCGCCACGCCGAGACCAGCAGCGCGCCGCCCGCGACCAGGGCGAAGTGGGGCTTGATCACCATGGCCACCCCGCAACCCAGTCCGGCGACCATGGCGATGAGCGCGCCCGGCGGCCGACCCTGGCTCCGGGCGATCACCACCGCCAGGAAGGGCAGGATGGCGATGACCACGATATGTTCCCGCTCGGCGAACACGCCGGTGGGCAGCACCGTCAGCACGAACGCGCCAGCGGCGGCTAGCGACCACAGTTTCGCGCGATCGTCGATGCAGGCCGCCAGGGCGCGACCGCTCAGCCCCAAGCTAACGGCGATGGCCAGCAGCACCAGGACATTGACCATGATTTCGGGCGCCACCCCCAGGCCGCGTCCCGCGAGCACCGCCGGCAGGTAGAGCAGGATCGACATCGGCGGATTGGTCTCGAACATGTCGATGTAGGGCCGCTGGCCGGCCAACGTCTTCTCGCCCAGGGTGAGCAGCCAGGCGACATCGACGTCGGTGTGGCGCAGGCAGGCCATCACCGCGCCGGTCACGAACAGAGCCAGCGTCAAAGTCGCCCAGGGCCAGGCCTTGGCGGCGCCGGTCATCGCGCCGGGGCTCGGCCCGCTCGGCGAAACACCAGCAGGCTGAAGACGCCATAGTTGATCGCCGGCACGACGGCGCCGGCGAAGACGATGGCCACGAGCGGCGGCAGACGCATCCAGTCGGTCAGCAGCATGGGCGCGAGGGCGGCGACGCTGACGCCGACCAGGAAGACCGCCAGAAAGCGCGGCAGGGCCTCGGCGTGAGGGGCGGCCGAGCGGAAGGTGAACAGCTTCTGGCCGAAGTAGGAGCAGACGCCGCAGATGGCGTAGGCGAAAACCGATGCGCCGATCGCGGGCAGGCCGCCGAGCACGGTCAGGCTCCAGGCCAGGCCGGCATAGAGCACCGAACAGCTCGCGCCGACGAGGCCGAACCGCATCAGTTGAGCCAGTCTCGCGACGGTGCTCATCCGGCGGCGAACCGGGCGAGCCGGCGGCGTTCTTCCGCCAGGGCTTCGGGCAGGCCGGCGGGGTTGAGCTCGGCGGACGTTACCGGCGAGGCCGGCTCATTGACCACATAGAGCGGCCGGCCCTTCACCTCGGCATGGATGCGGCCGACGTAGAGGCCGACGACGCCGGTCAGCATCATGTTCAGGCCGCAGAGGAAGGACACCACCACGATGGTCGAGGCCCAACCGGCCACCAGCCCATGACCGCCGGCCAGGGCCTGGCCGATCACGAACAGGCCATAGGCCAGCGCGGCCATGGAGGTCGCGAAACCCATCCACAAAGCCAGCTTCAGCGGTGCGTCGGAGAAGCTGACCACCCCGCTGACCGCCAGCCTGACCATCTTGACCAGGGAGTATTTGGTCTGGCCGGCAGCTCTACCCTGGCGCTCGAACGGCACGGCGATCTGGCGGAAGCCCAGCCAGCCGAACATGCCGCGCACGAAGCGGTCGCGCTCCGGCATGGCGCGAAAAGCCTCCACCACCTGGCGGTCGACCAGGCGGAAGTCACCGACGTCGCGGGGGATATCGACGTTCGTCAGCCGGCGCAGGCCGAGATAGAACAGATGGGCGGTCCAGCGCTTGAACGGGCCCTCGTCGTGCCGCGCGGTGCGCTGGGCATAGACCACCTGAAAGCCCTCGCGCCACTTGGCGACCAACTCCAGCACCAGCTCTGGCGGGTCCTGCAGGTCGGCGTCCATCACGATCACCGCGTCGCCCCGCGCGGCGTCCATGCCGGCGGTAATGGCGGCCTGGTGGCCGAAATTACGCGACAGGCTGAGCAGCCGATAGCGGGGGTCGCGCTGGGCGTGGCCGGCGATCAAGGTCGCCGTGGCGTCCGTGCTGCCGTCATCGACGAACACCACCTCGGCGGGCGCATCCAGCGCGGCCAGCAAGCCGTTCAGGCGCGCGAACAGGGCCGGCAGCACCTGTTCCTCATTTAGGACCGGGATGATGAGGCTGTAGCGGGGAGGAGCCTGGGCGGCCATGAGGGGACTTCAGCGTGAAACGGGAAGCCGGAGTCTCCGCCACAGGCTTTAAGGATGGCTAAACCGTCTGCCGCCGTTTCGCCGCGCGCGGGCGCCGCCTCGACAAGAGTTCTGTCCAGGCGGACAGTGGGCCGATCTGGAGGGGCTCCATATGCAGAGATACCGTTCGGCCGCGATGACCCTGGTGCTGGCCGGCGCCCTGTTCCTGGCCGGTTCGGCGTCCGCCGCGACCACCATCACCGATCCCGCGGGCTTCGTCCGCGCTGTCTACGCCCGCGTGGCTAAGGGTGGCGACTACGCCCCGCCGGAGGATATCTATTCGCCTCGGCTCAATACGCTTTGGGCCGGCGAGCAGCGCGACGCCAAGGGCGAGGTCGGCCGGGTCGACTTCCTGTTCTGGATCAACGGGCAGGACGGCCAGCCGAGCAAGGTCGAGGTCACGACCTCTCCGGTGTTCGGCCGCCCCGACCGGCAGATCGTGGTCGCCAAGTTCGTCAACGAAAAGCCCCAGACCATCGACTTCTACTTCGAACGCGTGGGCGGCGCCTGGAAGCTGGACGACGCGGTCAGCCTGACGCCGGGGTACGAATGGACCCTGTCAGTCATTCTGAAATACGGCTGGCCGGGGTAGCGGCCGCGAGGCCCGGCTGGCGGTCCTTCAGATCGATGCCGGTGAAGCCCAGTCGCATCGCCTCGCCCAGCAGCCAGGCGATCTTGTCCGCCGCCTGATCGGGGCCGAGGCCGCCGGGGTCGCGGATGTTGGAGACGCAGTTGCGCTCGCTGTCCTGTCGCCCGGGCCGGGGCGCGAAGGTGATGTAGGCGCCGAGACTGTCCGGCGCGCTCAGGCCCGGCCGTTCGCCGATCAGCACCACCACCATCCGCGCGCCCAGCGCCTCGCCGATGGGATCGCCGATCGCCACGCGGCCTTGCCGGGCGATGACGACGGGCGCGATCGACCAGCCTGGAAGGCGGCGCGCCAGCGCGGCGACCAGCGCCGGCGCGTGGTTCTGGACCGCGATGGCCGATAGCCCGTCGGCCAACACCAGAGCCAGATCGTGCTCGCCGCGCGGCAGGCTGGCCGCCGGGCTCAGCCGGCGGCCGAGGTCGGGGTTCTGCAGGTAAGTCGCGCGGTCGGGCGCGGCGCTGTAGATGATGAGCGAGGGCGAGGGCAGGGCGGTGGCCAAACGGTCTACGTCCAACGCGGCGTGAACCGCGTCCCGCGCACGGGCGTGGGCCAACTGGAAGTCCAGCATGGGCGCGGTGGGCAGGCCTTGTCCCGCTCGGCCCAGGCCAACGCGCGCGGACGTCGCCAGCCGAAGGGCGGCAAAGCGGACGGTCGGCGACGCCGGCGGTTCAGCCATGACCGAGACTGCTCAACAGCTGCTGCTGGCCGGCGCCGTGCTCGAGGATTCGTCCGGCCTCGTCGCTCAGCCCCATCTTCTCCAGCCAGGCCTCGAACTCCGGCGCGGGCTTCAGCCCCAGCACCTCGCGGACATAGAGGGCGTCGTGGAAGCTGGTACTCTGGTAGTTGAGCATCACATCGTCCGCCCCCGGCACGCCCATGACGAAGGTCACTCCCGCCACGCCGAGCAGGGTCAAGAGGTCGTCCATATCGTCCTGATCGGCGGCGGCGTGGTTGGTGTAGCAGACGTCCACCCCCATCGGCAGGCCGAGCAGCTTGCCGCAGAAGTGGTCCTCCAGCGCCGCGCGGGTAATCTGCTTGCCGTCGTAGAGGTATTCCGGGCCGATGAAGCCGACCACGGTGTTCACCAGCAGTGGCCGGAACGGACGGGCGACGGCATAGGCGCGGGCTTCCAGGGTCTGCTGATCGACCCCGTGATGGGCGCCGGCGGACAGGGCCGAACCCTGGCCGGTTTCGAAATACATGACGTTGTCGCCGATGGTGTGTCGGTTGAGGCCCAGTGTGGCATCGTGGGCTTCGCGCAACACCGACAGGTCGAAGCCGAAGCCCCTGTTGGCGGCCTGCGTCCCCGCGATGGACTGGAAGGCCAGATCCACCGGCGCGCCGAGCCCGATCAGCTCCAGGGTGTTGGTGACGTGGGTGAGCACACAGCTCTGGGTGGGGATGTCGAGACGCAGGCGCAGAGCGTCGATCAGATCGAGCAGGGCGTGGGCCGAGGGCACACTGTCCGTGGCCGGATTAATGCCGATCACCGCGTCGCCGCAGCCCATCAGCAGGCCGTCAATCATGGAGGCGGCGATTCCACGCGGGTCGTCTGTAGAATGGTTCGGCTGCAAGCGCACGGCCAGGCGGCGGCGCAGGCCCAGGGTGTTGCGGAAGGCGGTGGTGACCTGGACCTTGCGGCTTACCGCGATCAGGTCCTGGTTGCGCATCAGCTTGGAAACAGCGGCGGCCATCTCTGGCGTCACCCCTGGCGACACGGCGGCCAGGCGGGCCGCGTCGGTCTCGTTGGCCAGCAGCCACTCCCGGAAGCCGCCGACGGTCAAGTGGGCGATCTGACGAAAGGCCTCCGCGTCATGGCTGTCGATGATCAGCCGGGTGACCTCGTCGTCTTCGTAGGAAACCAGGGCCTCATTCAAGAAGGTGGTGAGCGGCAGGTCGGCCAGGGCGTAGCGGGCGGCGACACGCTGTTCGGCGCTTTCGGCCGCCACCCCGGCCAGAGCGTCGCCGGAGCGGAAGGGGGTTGCGGCCGCCAGCAGGGCCTTCAGGTCCGAGAAGGCGTGGCGCGTGCCGGCGATGTCGGACCTATACATCGTCGCTTCCCCTCTGCCGGACCTTGCCCGAACAGCTTTGGCGGAACTGTCGATCCGTCAAGCGTGAGCGGCGAATTCGGCGACGGGATCGCCGGCGATACGGGAATGCTGCATGATCCGGGGCAGGGTCATGTCCCACGGGCAGCCGCGATGCATCAGGCTGCGATTGTCCCAGACCACGGCGTCGCCCGGCGTCCATCTGTGGTGGTGGATGCGGGGCGGCTGGCAGGCGAACTCGACCAGATCGTTCAGCAGGCTCTCGGAGTCCGCCTCGGACAGGCCCGGAACGCCGAAGGCGTGCCGGCCGATCATCAGGGTTTTGCGGCCGGTTTCCGGGTGGATTTTCACCAGGGGCCGCAGCGGCGGGTCCTTCACACCGGCGCCATAGCCGGTGTAGCCGTCGCCCTCCGCCCGTTCGCCGTCGAGCTTGGCCTGGCTGTGGTTGATGGAATGGTAGGCTGAGAGGCTGGCGATCCCCGCCTGCATCGCCGGATCCAACGCGTCGTAGGCCGCGCGCATGTCGGCCCAGCCGGTCTCGCCGCCGGCGGGCGGCACCACGTGGGCGGTGAAGACCGCGCCCTTGGCCTGCACCGGCATGTAGGTGGAATCGCAGTGCCAGCCCTGATTGCCCTTCAGCGCCCGCACGAGCGGGTCGCCGTCCGCGGAGCGGAGTTGGCCGCCTGGCGTGACATTGCTGATCGGGGCGATGTCGAACTCCAGCGCACCGAACCGGCGGGCGAAGGCGATCTGCTGCTGGTGGCTCAGATGCTGGCCGGGAAAGATCAGCAGGCTGTGGTCGAGCCAGGTCCGGTAGAGGGCCTGAAACGCCACATCATCGATCTCGGCAAGCGTCAGGTCGGTGACCACTGCTCCGAAGGTGGCGTCCAGCGGCTCGACGTTGAACGGAAGCTCGCGGGTCATGTGGCGCCCTCCCAGGTCTTCCCCCGGCTCTGACGGCCGGTCCGGCGAGTTAAGCCCCGGCGCGGGTCACTGTCATCATGTAGTTGATGTCGCTGTCATCGGACTGGCTCCAGACGCCGGTCAGCGGGTTGAAGGCGACGCCGAACGGACCCTGCACCTCCACCGGGACGCCGGCCAGATAGTCCCTGATCTGTTCGGGCTTGAGGAACTTGCGCCAGTCGTGCGTGCCGGCCGGCACCCAGCGCAGTACATACTCCGCGCCGACCTTGGCCAGGGCCAGCGCCTTCAGCGTCCGGTTCAGAGTCGCGACGATCATCAGGCCGCCAGGCGCGAGCAGGCTGGCGCAGGAGCGCAGATAGGGGCCTGGGGTGGCGACGTGTTCGATCACCTCCATGTTCAGGATCAGGTCGAACGGCCCGGCGCCGTCGGCCAGCAGGGCCTCGGCGGTGGCGCAGCGATAGTTGATGGCCAGGCCCGTCTCGGCCGCGTGGACGCTGGCCGTGCCGATGTTGCGCTCCGAGGCGTCTACGCCGGTCACGGTGAACCCCAGCCGGCTCATGGGCTCGCACAGCAAGCCGCCGCCGCAGCCGATGTCCAAGAGCTTCAGCCCCTCGAACGGCGCCCGCGCCTTGGGATCGCGGCCGAAGCGGGCGAGCGCCTGTTCGCGGATGAAGCCCAGCCGCACCGGGTTGAACCGATGCAGCGGCGCGAACTTGCCATGCGGATCCCACCATTCGTCCGCGATCGCCGAAAAGCGGGCGACGTCTTCGGGATCGATGCTCGAGGGGGCGAGGGCGGTCATGTTGGTGATGTTCCACCCACAGACCCGATGGTCAACGGATCAGCGAGACTTTGATGTCCAGCCCCAACTCCGCCCAGGCGCGGTCGGCGGTGAGCGCGGGCACGCCTTCGCGCTCGGCGAGAGCCAGGCAGATGCGATCGCCCAGCGACAGGCCCTTGGATCGAGTCAACACAATCAATTGGCCGGCGCGCAAGCCCAGCTCAGTATCAACGGCTATGGGCTGGCAGGTGAGATTCCGGACCATCTGCGAAGCCGTGTCAGGCGGCGTTCCGCGTCCTATGAGCCCGGTGACGACTTCGCAGGCGTTGACGGCGGAGAGGATCGACTGGGGAAGGGCGTGTCCGACCTGTTCGCCGCCGGGCTCGTGGTAAAATGCTGCCAATACGGCCGATGCATCCAGGACCCATTCGATCATTTCTCTTCTTCCGTAGCCGCCTCACGGCGCCGATCGGCGATTAATTCATCGACCATGCTGGGGCCGCCCGGCGGGATGAACTCAGCGACCATGGCCTGCACTCGCCGCAATGACGCGTCCGAGCTCATCAGAAACAGGCCGTCTTCCCGCGCTTCGGCGATGATGACCCCGCCGTCGGCGCGCCAGCGCATGGCTTTCAACAATTCCGTCGGCAACATCACGGCGCCGTTCCTGTCGAGCGACAGCCTTATCGTCGGTGGATATTTGGCCCTGAACGCTTCATCCGCCTCCGTCTCGTAGGTCGCCGGGCTTTCCGCCACACCAGTTGCTGGCGCGGACGCCTTGGCCCGCACCTTGTCCTGCTCCAGCACGTTGCGGACCTGCTGATAGCTTCGGTGCAGCACCCGGGCGATGTCGGCGCGCGCGTGGTTGGCCGCCGCCAGCGCGCGGATCTTGTCCGCCATGGTCTTTTTCCCGTCGGCTATGGCCCTCATCTCGTCGTCTGTGGACATCGGCGCGCCTATGGGTGACTGACTGTCCAATATAGCCAGTCAGTCACTGACCTACAAGCACACTTAGCCGATTGCGACGATCCCACCGCCTCGCTAGAAGGGCGCCTCGTTTTTCCATGGCGACCTGAGCTTGATGTCACGGCTGGTGATGAAATTCGGCGGCACTTCGGTGGCCGATCTGGAACGCATCCGGCGCGTGGCGCGGCTGGTGGCGGCGGAAGTCGCGGCTGGCCACAAGGTCGCCGTGGTGGTCTCGGCCATGGCCGGCAAGACCAATGAACTGGTCGCCTGGACCGATGCGGCTGGCGCCGCCACCCAGGGTCTGGCCATGTCGGACGACGAGTACGATGCGGTGGTCGCTTCGGGCGAGCAGGTCACCGCCGGCCTGCTGGCCATGACCCTGCGCAATCTCGGCGTCAACGCCCGCTCCTGGATGGGCTGGCAGGTGCCGATCCTCACCGACGACGCCCACGGCAAGGCGCGTATCGACGAGGTGCCATCGGACAAGCTGCTCGCCGCCATGGAGGCCGGCGAGGTGGCGGTGATCGCCGGCTTCCAGGGCGTGACGCGCGACGGCCGCATCGCCACCCTCGGCCGGGGCGGCTCGGACACCAGCGCGGTGGCGATTGCGGCGGCGGTGGGCGCGGCGTCCTGCGACATCTATACCGACGTGGACGGCGTCTACACCACCGACCCGCGCATCGAATCCCGCGCCCGCCGGTTGGCCAAGATATCCTACGAGGAAATGCTGGAGATGGCCTCCCTGGGCGCCAAGGTGCTGGCCCTGCGGTCGGTCGAGTTGGCCATGGCCCAGCAGGTGCCGCTCCGCGTGCTGTCGAGTTTTGTCGAACCGGGCGAAGCGGTGGGCCAGGGCACCATCGTCTGCGATGAGGAAGAGATCATGGAAAAGCGCATCGTCAGCGGCGTGGCCTACAGCCGCGATGAGGCCAAGATCACCCTTTACGGCCTGCCCGACCATCCGGGGGTGTCGTCGCAGATCTTCTCGCGGCTGGCCGACGCCAACGTCAATGTCGACATGATCGTCCAGAGCCACTCCCGCCAAGCCGACACCGCCAACATGGAATTCACCGTCGGCAAGCGCGACGCCGCGCGCGCGGTGGAGATCGTCCGCGCCGCCCAGACCGAGATCGGTTTCGACGACGTGGCCGTGAACGAGGATGTGGCCAAGGTCTCGGTGATCGGGGTGGGCATGCGCAGCCACGCCGGCGTCGCCAAGACCATGTTCGGCGCCCTGGCCGAAAAGGGCGTCAACATCCAGGTCATCTCGACCTCGGAAATCAAGATCAGCGTGTTGATCGACGCTGCCTACACTGAGCTCGCCGTCCGCGCGCTGCACGCCGCTTACGGATTGGATCAGCTATAAAGGCGTAGCAGGCGCGGATGCGCCGGCTATGTCCGATGCTTGGATAGGAGCGTGTCCAGGAGGCCCTGCCGATAGTGGAAACTTGTGGTCTTGAGGCGTTCGAAGGAATCGCCGAGGTCGATCAGTCCTCGACGCGCCGCCAAGTCGAGCAGGCCCAGCGTACCGGTCACCGCCAGGCCCATGCGACGGGCTTCAGCCACACCGTCTCTATCGTCCATCAGAACTAGATCGGCCTTCACCGCGATGGCTAGCGCGAGCGCAGCTTGTTCGCCTTCGTCCAAAGTCGCGCTCGTTATCCGTTGGGTCTCTTCAGGATCAGCGTGAACTTCGAACCAGTTTGGTGAGTGCATGACCCATGCCCGCACGGACTCCGGGGTAGTCGGATCGGTAAGCTCGCTAGAGCGTCGTGCTTGAATCGGGAATCGTAGGATTCCCAAAGTTGGCGAAGCGTGATTCACCGTTGTTGGAGGTGGATCATGGGCAAGAGTTATTCTCTGGATCTTCGTGAGCGGATCGTGGCGCACGTTGCTGCGGGAGGCTCGCGGCGAGGGGCCGCGCGGCAGTTCGCGGTCAGCGACAGCTGTGCGGTGAAGCTGATAGCGCGGGTGGATCGGACGGGCTCGTTGGAGCCCGCGCGCCAGGGCCGTCCGCCGGGGGATGGCAAGCTGGCGGCGCACCGGGACTTCCTGATCGAGCAGGTGGAGGCTCGGCCGGATATCACCATGCCAGAACTGGCGGGGCTGCTGGAGGCGCAGCGAGGCGTGAAGGTCAGCGCGCCTTCGTTGTCCCGGGTGCTTTGCGCGGCGGGGTTCTCATATAAAAAAAGCCCTGATGGCGTCGGAGCGCGCACGCGCCGCGGTGCGTGAGCGGCGTCAGGACTGGATCGACCACCACCGGCCGCGCATGCGTCAGCAGCCCGCTCGCCTGGTGTTCATCGACGAGACGGCGGTCACCACCAAGATGACGCGGCTGCGCGGCCGCAGCCGGCGTGGTCAGCGCCTCGTCGCCGACGCCCCGTTCGGTCACTGGCGAACCCAGACCTTCATCGCCGGTCTGCGGTGCGGCGCGCTGACCGCGCCCTGGGTGCTGGACGGGGCCATGGATCGAACGGCCTTCGACATCTACATCGAGACCCAGCTGGCGCCGACCCTGGAGGCCGGCGACGTGGTCATCCTGGACAACCTCGCCGTTCACAAGAGCCAGCGCGCCGCCGAGGTCCTCAAGGCGAAGGGAGCTTGGTTCCTGTTCCTGCCGCCCTACTCGCCGGACCTCAACCCCATCGAGATGGCCTTCTCCAAGCTGAAGGCCCATCTGCGCGCCGCTTCCGCCCGAACCTTCGACACCCTCTGGCAGGCTGTCGGCGACATCTGTGACCTCTACGATCCACAAGAATGCTGGAACTACTTCAAGGCCGCAGGGTATGCGTTAGATTAAACGCACGACGCTCTAAACACCGCGTGCGGTGCGAGCACGCGATCAAAGAGCTTCGGCAGCAGATCAATCGCGTCGATCAGAACCAGATAATTGATGGGGCCGGTATCGGCGACGACGACCCGCATATGCCCTTTAGAGCCCTAGCCGCTCTAGGTCTTGCCGGTCGCGATCCAGGTCCTGTTGGGTGTAAGCGCCGAACAGGCCATGCCAGGCGAGAAACCCGTCAAGCGCCGGCCGAGATCCGAAGCCGAGCATGCGGCGTAGTTCCGGCTTGGTCAGCTGGCCCATGTGGTAGGCGCTGAGCGCCAGCGCTTCGAGAGCCTGCCTTTCGATATTTCCGCCAGCTGTCAGGCGTTCGGCCAAATCGTCGGGTATGTGGACCGTGACGTTCATGCGTCTTCATAGCACATGGCGGCGTTCGGCGCACGATGACGACATGCTGGCGGTCGTGTCTATGTTTCGCGCTATCGAACTTCCAATCCCACAGCGGCCCCGCTAAAATCCGAGTCATGGTCGATGATCCTGAAAAACTCGCCGTCCGGCTCCGGGCCGGCGCAGACCGCATCCTCGGCGGCGCGGACGCGTTGGATGGGCGTGCGCGCAGGCTGCCCAAGTCGCTGCAGCGCCATATGCTGAAGCTGCAGGCGGAAATCCTGCGCGAGGGCGCGGAGGAGCTGAAGGACCGCGCCCTGGCCGTTCAGCCCACCACCGGGCGGGCCTGACCGCTCGCTGCCATAAATTGAGGCGCACGAATTCGTTAGTGCGTGTTCGCCCACACAAATTGCCCCCCCGTCGCCATTCCGTTAGGTAGGCCTGATAGGGAGACGTCGTTTCAGAAAAAGGAGCGCAAGGCTAATGGCCGCGCCCGGATTACCCCCGCGCGGACCGCGTAGTCTGCTGCGGCAGATACGTGAATCCATGGCTGGCGGCGGACCCGTCCAGGCGCGCCTGGACATGGCCGTGCGGATCATCGCCCAGTCGATGGTCGCCGAAGTGTGCTCCCTCTATCTGCGCCGAGCCGCCGGCGACATGGAGCTGTTCGCTACCGAAGGGCTCAGCCCCGACGCCGTGCACGTCACCCGCATGGGCCCCGGCGAGGGCTTGGTCGGCGAGATCGTCCGCATGGGCCGGCCGCTGAACCTTATGGATGCGCCGAACCATCCGGCCTTCTCCTACCGGCCGGAAACCGGCGAAGATCCTTTCCACGCTTTCCTGGGCGTGCCGCTGTTGCGCGGCGGACGGACTATCGGCGTGCTGGTGGTGCAGAACCGCACCGAGCGCACCTATGGCGATGACGAGGTCGAGGACCTGCAGATCATCGCCATGGTCCTGGCCGAGATGGTGGCCGGCGGCGAACTGATCGCGCAGGGCGCGCTGAAGGACGTCGAAATCGCCCCACACCGGCCGGAGCGGCTGAAGGGCGTGCGGTTCGCCGAGGGATTGGCCTATGGCGTGGCGGTGCTGCACGAGGCGCCGGTCGCGCCGGAACAGCTGCTGGCCGACGACATCGGCGCCGAGGAGATCCGGCTCAAGACAGCCATCGAGGCTCTGCAGGTGCAGATCGACCGGATGATGGATGGCCAGCATGGCCTGGTCGGCGCTTCCTTCGAGGTGCTGGAGACCTACCGCATGTTCGCCCACTCCAGGGGCTGGAGCCGGTCGCTGGAGGATGCGGTGCATTCCGGCCTGACGGCGGAGGCGGCGGTGGAACGGGTGCGCTCCGAACACCGCGCCACGGTCGGCCAGGCCCGCGACCCCTATCTGCGCGAACGGCTGCACGACCTGGAGGACCTGAACGACCGGCTGTTGCGGCACCTGACCGGGGACGGCGATGGCGCGCGCAGGGAGTTGCCCGACAACGCCATCCTGATCGCCCGCAACCTCGGGCCGGCGGACATCCTCGAATACGACCGCGCCAAGCTGAAGGGCATTCTGCTGGAGGAGGGGTCAGCCGCCAGCCACGCCGGCATCGTCGCCAGGGCGCTGGAAATCCCCTGCGTCGGCCGTCTCGCGGGCTTGCGCGACCGGCTCTCGCAGGGCGATGCGGTGATCGTCGATGGCGAGGTGGCCGAGGCATACCTGCGTCCGCGCGCGGACGTCGTCGGCGCTCTGCAGGCCAGGCTGGCCGTGCGGGCCCAGCGCCGGGCCGAGTTCGCCCGCCTGCGCGATACCCCGGCCTTCACCCGCGATGGCGCCAAGGTCACCCTGTTGATGAACGCCGGCCTGGCGGTCGATCTCGACATCCTGCAGGAGACCGGCGCGGAGGGCATCGGCCTGTTCCGCACCGAATTCCAGTTCATGGTCGCCGAGGAGTTGCCGCGCTTCAACGCCCAGACGGCGCTCTATTCCCGGGTCCTGGACGCCGCCAACGGCCTGCCGGTCACCTTCCGCACCCTCGATCTCGGCGGCGACAAGATCCTGCCCTACCTGGAGGCGGAGCGGGAGGACAACCCGGCCCTGGGCTGGCGAGCGATCCGCATGGGCCTGGACCGGCCGGCGCTGCTGCGTCTGCAACTCCGAGCCCTCATCGCCGCGACCCGCGGGAGAGAACTGCGGGTCATGTTCCCCCTGGTGGCTAATGTGGAGGAGTTTCGCACCGCCCGGGCCCTGGTGGATCTGGAAGTCGCCTGGGCGGAAAAGCGTGGTCGGCCCGCGCCCAGCGTGCTGCGCGTCGGCGCGATGATCGAGGCGCCTGCGCTAATCTGGCACCTCGACGCCCTGTTGCCGATGACCGACTTTGTCTCGATCGGCACCAACGACCTGATGCAGTACATGTTTGCAGCCGACCGGGGAAATCCACGCGTCGCGGACCGCTACGATCCGCTGTCGCCACCGGCGCTCCGGGCGCTGAAGGCTATTCAGGACGCTTGCGCCGATACCGGAACACCTGTGTCCGTGTGCGGAGAAATGGCGGGCCGTCCTTTGGAAGCCCTGGTCTTGATCGCGCTTGGCTATGATCAACTGTCCATGCCGCCGGCCGGCATTGGTCCGGTGAAGCGGATGGTCTTGTCCTGCGACCGCGAGGCCGCTCGACGTAGCGTACTGGGGCTTCTAAAAAGCTCGGCGGGTTCTGTCCGCAGCGAAGTGGAGACTTTGGCGCGGAAATTGTCTATCGCAGTCTGAATATTGAGGGTGTTGCGCTATTCTGGTACACAGTCTTTCTGTTAAGCCTAACACTGTAGGCTCTACGGCGAAGGTTGATTACCAGGGGCGAAGTTGTAGGGGGGCAGGGTAGCCATGCCGCTTGATACGGCCGGGGTTACTGACGATCTGGATGTGTTACTCGGTAACGCCCCAGTTGGCGCGCATGTTGGCCAAATGACCGACAGCTATGGCCCTATGGTCGATGCTGCGCCGACGCTTGGTGCCGCCTTGAAGGCCGCGCGGGAATTCCAAGGCCTGGACCTCGAAGACTTGGCGCAGTCCACCCGCATCCGGAAGAACTACTTGTCCGCGCTCGAAGACATGCGGATGGAGGATCTTCCCTCTCGTCCCTTCACCCTCGGCTATGTCCGCTCCTACGCCCGCGCCCTGGGGCTCGATCCCGACGCGGCGGTGGCCCGTTTCCGCGTGGATGCGCCGGAAGAAGATCAGGCCCTGCGTGCGCCAGTCGGCGTTCGTCGCGAGCGCGATCCGCGCCTGTCGCTGTTCATCGGCGCGGGGATCATCGTCATCGCCGGCGTCGTGCTCTGGAACGTCGCCCAGCATCAGATCAACCTTGACGGTACGGCCAAGGCGCCGCCGGGCCAGATCGCCGCCTCGTCGGCCAGGATCGCCGCCGTGCCGTCGGCCGCCGCGCCGAGCGGCCCCATCCGGGTCGATGCGTCGCTGCCGGCCCCGGCGGAATCCACCACGCCCAAGCCCTATGTGACGCCGGGCCTGCCCGACGCCACCGCGCCGACCTCATCGGCCGCCGCCCCCGTGATCAGCGTCGCGGCGCCGGAAACGGCCGCGGCCGCCGGAACCCCGTTCGCCGCCAAGGGCATTGTCTATGGGGCGCCAGCGGGATCGCCGGGGGTGATCATTCAGGCTACCAAGTCGGCCACCCTGGTCATCCATGGCGGTGATGGCGCGGTTTATTTCGCCAAGGAACTCTCCCCCGGCGAAGCCTATCGCGCGCCACTGCTGCGAGGCATCTCCATCGACGCGTCGGAACCCGAAGCCTTCAACGTCTTCGTTGGCGGCCTGCTCAAGGGCCAACTGCCCGGCCCGCAGACCCAGCTGTCGAAGCTCACCGGCGAGTAGGTCCGGCCTGACGGGCGCCGGCGGGCGGCAAGTCTCACGACTTGGGACCGGCCTTATCGCGGCCATTGCGTTCGCCCCGATCTTCCCGCATCTGCGGCGAAGTTTTTGGGGAAAAAGGAACGCACCATGTTTTCGCATATCATGCTCGGCACGAACGATCTGGACCGCTCCAAGGCCTTCTATGACAAGGCTCTGGGCGCGCTCGGCGTGAAACCGGGCTCGGTGGATCGCCACCGTGTTTTCTGGCGCACGCCCACCGGGGTTTTCTCGGTCTCGGTGCCGATCAATGGCGAGCCGGCCGCGCCGTGCAACGGCGGCACCATCGGCTTCGCTTGCGATTCCCCCGCCCAGGCCGACGCCTGGCACGAGGCGGGTCTCGCCGCCGGCGGTACGGCCTGCGAGGATCCGCCCGGCGTCCGCGAAGGCGCGGCCAAGCTTTATCTCGCCTATCTGCGCGACCCGGACGGCAACAAGATCTGCGCCCTGCACCGTATGTAGGGCTGTGCGGGCCGCCCGCGCTAACGTCCGCCAGCGGGCGTTATGCCGGGCGCCGCCGAGCCATCGACCTGGTAACGCCAGGTTCCGCCATTGAAGCCGGACCCCGTTCGCACGATCCGCAGCGAACAGGAGCCGGCGCGGACGATCACCGCGCGCATCAGCACGCCGTCCGGCATCTCGCCAAGCGGGTGAATGCTTGGCGGCGGCTTGGCGTTGCTCGTCTGCACGAGGTGATCGGTGGTGCAGGCCGCCGCGGTCGGTGGTGGCGTCGCGGCGATCAACAGGGCGACGGGGAGAAGCAGGGCGGGCATGACCAATCCTCTTCCTTTGAGGTTCGCATGAGCGCGAACGATATCGCCGGATGATGAACCTTGCGCGGCCGTGGGTAAACCGTCCCACGTGATGCTTGACGTCCCTCGGGGAAGCCGCGCCTGATCCTCCTCAAAACCCAGGAGGAAGTCCGCCATGACCCCCGACGATCTGATGTTCCGGCCCGGCCTGATGAAGGGCGAGCGCGTCCTGATCACCGGCGGCGGCACCGGCCTCGGCAAGGCCATGGCCGAGGCCTGCATCATGCTGGGCGCCGACGTCTATATCTGCGGTCGGCGCGGGGGCGTCCTCGACGAGGCGGCCAAGGAACTGATGGACGCTCATCCCGCCAAGGCCGGCGGCGGCAAGGTCGTCGGCATCGCCTGCGACATCCGCGTGCCCGAGGCCATCCACGACATGATGGACCAGATCTGGGCCGACGGCGCGCTGACGGGCCTGGTCAACAACGCCGCCGGCAACTTCATCAGCCGCACCGAGGATCTGTCGCCGCGCGGCTTCGACGCCATCGCCAACATCGTCTTCCGGGGCTCCTTCTTCGTGACGCTCGACGCCGGCAAGCGCTGGATCGCGGAGGGCAAGAAGGCGTCGGTGGTCAACATCCTGACCACCTGGATCTGGAACGGCGGGCCCTTCACCGTGCCCTCGGCCATGTCCAAGGCCGGGCTGAACGTCATGGCCCAGTCGCTCGCGGTGGAGTGGGGACCCAAGGGCATTCGCTTCAACTCGATCGCCCCCGGTCCCTTCCCAACGGAAGGCATGACCGCGCGGCTCAATCCCAGCGCCGGCGAGGGCGCCTATTCCGACATGCGCGGCAATCCCATGGGCCGGGTCGGCGAGATGCGCGAGTTGGCCAATCTGGCGGTCTATCTGCTGCATCCCCTGTCGGCCTATGTGAACGGCCAGACCATCGCCATCGACGGCGGCGCCTGGAACGCCGGCGGCGGTGGTTTCGCGCGCCTCACCGAATGGGGTGACGAAGAATGGGCCAACGCCAAGGCCGCCATCCGCGGGGCTAACGACGCGGACCGGGCGAAGCGGACGGTTTGAATATTAGGAAGATTCACCACGGAGGGCACTGAGGGGGCCTGTGTCTTCGTAAGACTAAACGCTAAGGCGCGAGGGACGCGAAGGCGGCCGGCGCCCGCGCGATAATCGCGAGGGGCCGGCTCGGGATGAGTGCGCTTCGCGCTTTTCTCTTAGCGTCCTCGCCCCTTTGCGTCGGACCCTTCTTCCTCTTCTCCGTGCCCTCCGCGTGCTCTGGGGTGAAATCGATTCCACCGGCGTCTTGGGATTGGAGCCCAAATGGCCTAAATTCACAGCCATGACCGTCTCAGACATCCAGCACGTCCGCCCCTGGCGCGCGATCCAGCGCCGGCCTACCCGCAAGATCCGCGTGGGATCGGTGGAGGTGGGGGGCGATGCGCCGATCACCGTGCAGTCGATGACCAACACCCTGACGGCGGACGCCCAGGCGACCATCGATCAGGTGCGGGCGCTGGAGGAGGCGGGCGCCGACATCGTGCGAGTGTCCTGCCCGGACGAGGAGTCCACGGCGGCCTTCAAGGACATCGTCAAGGCCTCGAACGTCCCGCTCGTGGCCGACATCCACTTCCACTACAAGCGCGGCATCGAAGCGGCGCAAGCCGGCGCGGCCTGCCTGCGGATCAATCCGGGCAATATCGGCTCGATCGCGCGGGTGAACGAGGTGGTCAAGGCCGCCCGCGACCACGGCTGCTCCATGCGCATCGGCGTCAATGCCGGCTCGCTCGAGCGCGACCTGCTCGAGAAGTATGGCGAGCCCTGCCCAGAAGCCATGGTCGAGAGCGCGCTCCGCCATGTGCGCATGCTGCAGGACTGCGATTTCCACGAGTTCAAGATCAGCGTGAAGGCTTCCGACGTCTTCCTGACGGTCGCGGCCTACCAGGCCCTGTCTGAAGTGATCGACTGCCCGCTGCATCTCGGCGTGACCGAAGCTGGACCCTTGCGCGCCGGCACCATCAAGTCGTCGATCGGCATGGGTTCGCTGCTCTGGGCTGGGATTGGCGACACCATCCGTGTCTCCCTGGCCGCCGACCCGGTTGAGGAGGTCAAGGCCGGCTTCGACATGCTGAAGTCGCTGGGGCTGCGCCACCGCGGCGTCAACATCATCGCCTGCCCCTCCTGCGCCCGGCAGGGGTTCAACGTGATCAAGACGGTGGAGGCGCTGGAGGAGCGGCTGGCGCACATCTCCACCTCCATGTCGCTGTCCATCATCGGCTGCGTGGTCAACGGGCCGGGCGAGGCCCTGTTTACCGACATCGGCTTCACGGGAGGCGGCAAGGGCGCGGGCATGGTCTACCGCGCCGGCAAGGCCGACCATAAGATGGATAACGAGCGGATGGTCGAACACATCGTCGAACTGGTCGAGGCCCGCGCGGCCGAGATCGAGGCGGAATCGACCAAGGTCGCGCACGCCGCCGAATAGCCGCCTTGTCCCCGCTTTGGGGACTGCCCCGGCTCCCCGACTTTGGCGCGGCGGACGCCAACAATATTGTGACCCAGCGGCGCCCTTGCCAGTTCGTTAAACGCTGTTTAGATGCGCGCTCCAACATTGGAGGACGCCTATGTCTGTCGACGGCACTTGGAACGTTGTGGTGAAGTCACCCATGGGCGACCAGCCCAGCACGCTTACCCTGAAGGCGGAAGGTTCGACCCTGACGGGTACGGCCAGCGCCCAAGGCAACACCAATCCGATCGCGAACGGCAAGGTTGATGGCAACAACATCTCCTGGTCGAACTCGATCACCACCCCCTTCCCGATGACGCTGGAGTTCAGTGGCACGGTGGACGGCGACAACCTGACCGGCACGGTCAAGGCCGGCTCCTTCGGCTCCTTCCCCTTCTCGGGCAAGCGCGGCTGATCGGCTGATCCAAGCTATTGTGAACGGGCCGCGCCAGAAATGGCCGCGGCCCGTTTTCGTTATGGGCTTCAGCATTTGAAACCGCCGTCCGATCTTCATATCACCGGCCCTGCCGAGATCGTGCTGCCCTGCGCCGATCTGCCGGCGGCGCTGGCCTTCTATGTGGACCGCCTAGGCTTCCGGATCGACGTCATCTTTCCAGCCGAGGAACCGACCATCGCCAGCCTGTCCGGCCACGGGCTGAGACTGCGCTTGGCGCCGGTGGCCGGCGATCCTGGCGTGATCCGGCTGGCGTGCGACGGTTCTGGAGCTGGCGAGGTGCTGATCGCGCCCAACGGCACGCGGATAGAGCTGGTGGACGCCGATCCGCCGGTGGAGGCGCCCGCCTTTCAGTCAGAATTCGTGCTCACCCGCGCCGCCGAAGGCCCGCAGCCCGGCGAGGGGCGGGCGGGCATGATCTATCGCGACCTCATCCCCTCGCGGCTGGGCGGCGCCGTGGTGGCCTCCCACATCACCATCCCCGATGGCGGGCCGGTGGCCGACTGGGTGCATTTCCACAAGGTCGCCTTCCAGATGATCTTCTGCCGCAAGGGCTGGGTGAGGCTGGTCTATGAGGACCAGGGCGAGCCCTTCATTCTCTCAGTGGGCGATTGCGTGCTGCAGCCGCCACGCATCCGCCACCGCGTGCTGGAGAGCTCCGAGGGGTTGGAGGTGATCGAGCTGGGCTGTCCGGCCCTGCATGAGACCCTGGCGGACCACGATATGGCTCTGCCGACCGGCCGGCTGGATCCTGGCCGTGACTTCGGCGGCCAGGTCTTCCTGCGCCATATCGCGGCGCAGACGCCCTGGGCCGCCAATGGCGAAGGCTTCGAGCGTCGTGACACGGGGATGATCCAGGCGACGCGCGGCCTGGCCGATGTCGCCGTGCTTCGCCCGGCGGGCGCCGACCGTCTGGCTTGCGCCGCGCACCAGAACGATCTGCTGTTCGGCTTCGTACTCGATGGCGCCGCGGTGCTGGAGCGCCAGGGCGATCATGCGCTGGCTTCGACCGACGCTTTTGTCATCCCGCCGGGCGAGAATTGGGCGCTGCGCGATTGCTCCGCCGACCTAGCCCTGTTGCAGGTCGTCTTGCCTGGACGCGGGGCGGGGCGCTAGAGAAGCGTCCCTTTCGCCACCAAAGGCCGCCGTGCAACTTCCCCAAGCCCGACTGGAACAGGTTCTCGACCGCTACCGCGAGGTGGAGGCGCGCATGGGCGCGGCCACCGACGGCGGTGAGATCGTGCGCCTGTCCAAGGAACACGCCGAGCTGAAGCCGGTGGTGGACGCCGTGCAGGCTGTCGAGCGCGCCCGCGCCGAGGCCTCCGAGCTGGACGCCATGGCCAAGGGCGATGACGCCGAGATGGCGGCCCTAGCCCGCGAGGAGCTGGCGGCGCTCAGCGAAAAGCTTCCCACCCTCGAGCGCGACGTCGCCCTGCTGCTGGCGCCCAAGGACAAGGACGAGAACGCCTCGGCCATCCTGGAAGTGCGCGCCGGCACCGGCGGCGACGAGGCTGCCCTGTTCGCCGGCGACCTGTTCCGCATGTACCAGCGCTATGCCCAGCTGCGCGGCTGGAAGGTCGAGGTCGATAGCGTCTCCGAAGGCGAAATGGGCGGCTACAAGGAAATCATCGCCTCCATCAACGGCGATGGCGTGTTTGGCCGGATGAAGTTCGAGAGCGGCGTGCACCGGGTGCAACGCGTGCCGGACACCGAGGCGCAAGGCCGTATCCACACCTCCGCCGCCACCGTCGCGGTGCTGCCTGAAGTCGAGGATGTCGAGATCGAGATCAACGACGGCGACCTGCGTATCGACACCTACCGGTCGTCCGGCGCAGGCGGCCAGCACGTCAACAAGACCGACTCCGCTGTGCGGATAACCCACCTGCCCACGGGCGTCGTGGTGACCTCGTCCGAGAAATCCCAGCACCAGAACCGCGCGCGGGCGATGAAGGTGCTGAAGGCCCGGCTCTATGACATGCAGCGCGAGGCGCTGGACAGCGCCCGGGCCAACGCCCGCAAGAGCCAAGTCGGCTCCGGCGACCGCTCCGAGCGCATCCGCACCTATAATTTCCCGCAAGGCCGGGTCACGGATCACCGCATCAACCTGACCCTCTACAACCTGGCCAAGGTGATTGAGGGCGACGGCCTGGACGATGTGATCAATCCGCTGATCGCCGAGGATCAGGCCGAACGGCTGGCGTCGCTCGAGGAAAGTTGAGGCGGCGCCCTAGCCTTCGTTCTGCGGCGCGATCTTGTTGGTGAGCTTTTCCAGGCCGTTCACGACGCTGCTGTGATCGACGCCGGGTTCGGCGTTGCGCAGCAGTTTGAAGGCCGCGAGGTGGACGTCCACCGCCTCGCGGCTCCAAAGGCCCCGGGTTCGCAGGCGGTCGGTCAGTTCGCACAGGCTGAAGGCCGCGGCGCCGAGATCGTCCAGGCCGAACACGCCGGCGACGGCGTAGACCTCGTTAGAGCGATCGTAGATCTCGCGCTTGACCTCCTCGGTGGGATTGTCGCCGCCCTGGGACGACAGCTGATCAAGCTGATCCTGCTGCTTGTCCACATCGACCAGACAGGGGTCGCGGATCTCGGCCAGGTTCTTTTCAGCCTGCTTCAGCGAATCCGACACGCGGACGCCGCCGGGCGCGCTGATCATCTTGGTCAGCGGGTTCTGCCATTGGATGAAGGTGGCGGAAGACATCAGGCAAACCTCGAAGCTAGGTTTTGGGGATCGCCTGCGCCTGGTTCGGCGGGCGAAGCTTGGTCGTCGAAGCGCCGGCCGGTAAGGCCCAGCGGCGGTCCTTCATTACGGAAGCGCCGGTCGGGGCCGGCGTAGGTCGCACATTTGACGAAACTGCGCTTCTCGCGCGCGGTCCAGATCAGCCGCTCCAGCACCGAAAGCGGGCTGACCGGCTTGGCCATGATCACATTGGCGCCGGAATCGCGCGCGCGCTCGACGTTGGAGCGCGGCGTGTGGCCGGCGATCAGCACGACGGAGGCGAAACAGTTCGGCGGTACATCGTAACGCCGGAGCCAGTGTATAAAGTCGTAGACCCCGGCTTCTTTCAGGTTCGAATTTATCAGGACGAGGTGAAACTCGCCCTCTTCGACATGCCGCTGTGCATCGGAAATAGAGGTGCAATGTACGATTTTAGTCGCGCCGAAAGCCCGGACAATCTGGATTAGGATGCCAGATCCAATTGTATGATCGTCTAGCAATAATATTCGCACCTGCGCGAAGTTTATTCGACTAGATTCATCAACCGACGCCATAACAAATCCCCAGCACCCACACCGCTTTTTGAAGCAAAATGACCTGAGGTCAAAACACCCATATTGGGTAATGTGGCTCGTGATGCGATTCTAAGGCAGGTATAGTTATTGATGGCTTAACCCTGAGCCAAGCTTCAGTGTCCCGCCGGCCGAAAGCTTTGACTCAACCATAGGGGCGTTGTGAATTGCCTCTGCTCTTGTCCTGCGAGTGTCGGGGCGCCGTTGCATCGGCCTTGACGCCAGGATCGCCCGCGTCGCATGAGACGGTCATGACCCTCACCCTCGTCAGCGCCTGGAACGCCGCCAAGCAACGGCTGCAGGCCGCCGGAGTGGAGGGGCCGGTGATCGACGCAAGACTGCTGGTCGAGGCGGCGGCGGACGCCACGCGCTCTGACATCGTCGCCGAGCCGCGCCGGCCGCTCACCGATGAACAGGAAGCGCGGCTGGAGGACTACATCGGCCGCCGGGAGCGGCGCGAGCCTGTCAGCCACATCCTGGGCCGCAAAGGCTTCTGGAAGATCATGCTGACCGTCACGCCGCATGTGCTGACGCCGCGTCCGGACACAGAGACCCTGGTGGAGTGGGTGCTGCGCCAATACCCGGATGGGATGGCGTTCAGCATGATCGACCTTGGGGTAGGGTCGGGCGCGATCATCCTGGCCATCCTTGCCGAACGGGCCGCCGCCAAGGGTCTGGGCGTCGATGTTTCCGAGGAGGCGCTGGCCGTGGCGCGAGAGAACGCCGCCAATCTCGGCCTTGCGCGCCAGGTCGCCCTGCTGCGCGGCGATTGGACGCGGGGGCTAGATGGAAACGCCTTCGACCTGGTGGTCTCCAACCCGCCCTACATCCGATCGGCGGAGATCGAGACGCTGGATCCGGAGGTGAAGGACCACGAACCGCGGCTGGCCCTGGACGGCGGGCCGGACGGTCTGGACGCCTACCGGCTGCTGGCGCCAGAGATTTTGCGGGTGCTGAAGCCCGGCGGGCGGTTCGCCGTCGAGATCGGCCACGATCAGTCCACGGACGTCGAGACGCTGTTCAGAGCCGCCGGCGCCGGCGAGGTTGCGACGCTTAAGGACCTGGCGCTGCACGACCGAGTGGTGGTCGGTGTCAGGCCGAAATGAAAAATCCCTTGGAAAACCAGCTTCGAATCGCTAGATCAAAGGCGTCTCCACTCAAATCGCCAGAACGGGCACGCTCTTTCCGGCGGGTGCGATAATCGCCAAGGCGCGGAACGCCAGGGCGGGGACGGGATAACAGCGCTTTCGAACAGGATCGACCCGGGGACCGAACCGCCCCGATCCGATAAGGGCAACAGCCTTCGCGCAGGACGAAACCGTCCGCGCCCCAGGCTAGATTACTGGAAAACATGAGAGATTTCAAAGGTATGAAGCGGCAGCGCAGCCGCAATCGGGGTGGCGGAAGCGGTGGGAAGCCACAGCAGAACGCCAACCGGGCATTCGAATCCAACGGCCCCGAGGGGGTCAAGATTCGCGGCGCGGCGCAGCATGTCTTCGAGAAGTATCAACAACTGGCGCGCGACGCCCTCACCGCCGGCGACCGGGTGCTGGCTGAAGGCTACCAGCAGCACGCCGAACATTATTTCCGCCTGCTCAGAGCTATGCAGCCGAACCGGCCGGCCAGCGACATCATTGGCCGTGACGCCTTCGTCTCAGGCTACGACCTCGATTTCGAGGACGAGAGCGGTGGTGGCGAGGCGGAAGCGCAATCCGACGGCGGCGAAGGCGAAAACGGCCAGGACAATCGCGAATGGCGCCAGGACAATAACGGCAACGGTGGCGGCAACGGCAATAACCGCTACGAAGGCCGCCAGGATCGCTATCGCGACGACCGGCCCAGAGACAACCAGAACCGCGACAACCAGAACCGCGACAACCAGAACCGCGACAACCAGAACCGCGACAACCAGAACCGCGACGGGCAAAGCCGAGACGGGCAAAATCGCGATAACCAGAATCGCGATGGGCAGACCTACCAAAACCGCGACGGCCAGAACCGCGACGATCGTCCCCGCGACAATCAGAATAGAGACGGGCAGAATCGAGACGGGCAAAATCGAGACGGGCAGAACCGCGACGGCCAAAATCGCGAAGGTCAGAACCGTGACCGCAACTTCAATCGCGACGACCGCCCCCGCAACTACAACCGGGACGACCGCCCCCGTGATGAGCGCCCCAAGGAGGATCGCCCTCGTGATGAGCGTCCCCGCGAGGACCGCCCGCCGCGCGAAGAGCGCCAGCGCGACCGGTTCGACCGTCAGGATCGCGGCGAACGCACCGAGCGGGTCGATCCGCTGGCGGTGGTCGAGCCCCGCGCGACGCCGCTGACGCCGGAGCCCGCCGCTTCGCCGGTCCTGCGCTCGCAGGACGGTGACGTAAGCCACGCTCCGGCCTTCCTGCAGGCGCAAGCCCCGCGAGCCGAGGCTGCGGCGGCCACCGAAGAGGCGCCGGTCAAAGTCCGCAAGCCGCGCGCCCCTCGCGCGCCCAAGGGCGAGACTGCAACACCGGCCGTCAATGTTCCGTCGGAAGACGCCTGAGACGATTTTACCTCTTGCCGAAAACGTGATCGGTCGCCGATAAGCGCCCCCATTCAAGGGGATGGGGCGAGACTTGAGCGCTGAGCGCAACGATAGGCGCGTGTTTGCAACCTTGGACGGCCTGCGCGGCGTCGCGGCCGTCTTCGTCGCCATGCGCCATATCTCCTTCTTCCATGGCCTGAACATCCACGGCGGCTATATGGCCGTGGACCTGTTCTTCGTGCTGTCGGGCTTCGTCATCGCCCATGCCTATGAGCAGCGGTTCGAGCGAGGCCTGTCGCCGGCCCGCTTTCTGGCCGCCCGCTATCTGCGGCTCTGGCCGGTCTATGCCCTTGGCGCCGTGCTCGGCCTGATCACGGCGGCGGCCCACGCCCTGCCGGGCCGTGACAATATCACCGGCGCCGAGGTGCTGCGCACCGCCCCCTTCGCCTTGGCCATGCTGCCGGGTCCGCACATCAGGCCCGTGCTCTATCCGGTCAATTCGGTGGCCTGGTCGCTGGCGCTGGAGTTGCTGGTCAACGCCGCTTACGCCTTTGCCTGGAAGCCGCTGAAGGACGCCCGCATCCTTGCCGCCACCCTGGCCGTCTCGGCGGCGGCGCTGGTCTATGCCTGCTGGTACTGGAGCAAGCTCGACATCGGCTTCATGTGGAGCGACTGGCTGGGCGGCCTGCCGCGCGTGGCTTTTTCCTTTACCGCCGGCCTGGCGGTCTACCGGCTCTACAGGTCGGGGCGCCTTCGCCTTCCGCGCGTCCCTGCATGGGCCCTGCTGGCGCTGCTGCCGCCCTTGATGTGGGTCAAGCTGGACGAGACGATCTATCCGCTGGTCTGTGTCCTGGCCGTCTTCCCGCTGATGGTGTTCGCCGCCGCCGAGGCGCGGCCGGGCGCGGGGTCGGCCAGCCTGTTCGAGCGGCTTGGGGCCATTTCTTATCCGCTCTATGCCCTGCACAAGCCGGCGGGCGAGATGTTCGTCTTCGCCATCCGCCATGGCGCGCCGCAACTGGAGCGGCTGGGGCCTTGGGTCGGGGCGCCCTTCGTCGCGGCGCTGATGGCTGTTTGCATCCTGGTTGAGCGCCAGTACGACCGGCCGTTCCGTCGCCTGTTGATGGCCGGCCTGGACGATCTGTTTGTGGGCGCTGGCCGCCTCAGGGCCGCCTTCATCGCCGTCAGGGCCCGCGCATGAGCGAGGCCGATATCGTTATCCGCCCAGTCACCCGGGACGAGGTCATGACCTGGCGCGCGCTTCGCCTGGAGGCCATGCGCGCCTACCCCACCGCCTTCTCCGCCAGCGCCGACGATTGGGAGAAGCTGTCGATCGAGGAGGTCGCGGGTCGCATCCCCCTGCCTGGCGGCGACGACGTCCTGTTCGGTGTCTATGCGGGCGGTGAGCTGCAAGGCTGCGCCGGCTTCCTGCGTGAGAAGGGCGCCAAGGAGGCGCACAAGGGCTATCTGTGGGGCGTCTATGTGCGAGCCGCCCTGCAAGGCCGCGGCCTCGGCGAGCAGCTGACCCAGACCGTCATCGACTGGGCCAGGCCGCGCGTGGACATCCTGCGCTGCTCGGTCTCGTCGGAGAACCTCGGGGCCAAGGCGCTCTACCTTCGGCTGGGGTTCAAGCTCTATGGAACCGAGCCCCGCGCGATCCGTGTGGGCGGCAGGGACTATGACGAGGATCACCTGGCGCTGGAATTTCGCTGAGGGCGCGGACTGGTGAGCGTCTTGGATACCCACTAGTCTCGGGTGAAGCAGGGAGCGCCGTTTGGACCTTCACATCACCAACATCGTCACTCACGTGGGAACGGGGGCGGCGGCCCTCTGCGTTGGGCTTTTCGCCCTGTTCAGCCGCAAGGGCGGCTGGCTGCATCGGCGCGCCGGCTGGGTCACGGCCGGGCTGGGCGGCGTCGCCCTCTTCACCGCATCCCTGGCCATCATCTTCTTCCATCCGCCCGCGCCTCTGGTCGCGGCGACCCTATCGGCGGGCTATCAGTATCTGAGCGGGCTGCGATCCGCCTGCTTGCGGCGTGGAGGGTTGGGCTGGCCGGATGTCGCCCTGGCTTTGACGGGGCTCGCCTTGGTGGCCCTGCTCGTCCACCTGATGGGCTCGGGAACCCGCTCCTGGAGCCCGGCGATCGGTTATTCGACCATGGGGTTCGTCACGGTGATGGCCGTCTACGACCTCAGCCGCCCGTTCTGGTTCCGGGTTTGGCAGGTCCATGTCAGGCCGCTTGATCACGGCGTGAAGATGATCGGTTTCTACTTCGCGATGATGTCCGCGGGCGCGGGAAACCTGCTCGCCCAATGGCAGCCGCTCAGCCAGGTGCTGCCGGCGATGATCGGCATGCTCACCATGGTCGGCTTCGTGATCTACTACAGCCTCAGGCCGGTTCGGGTTCCTGTCCGTTTCGCCTGAACGGGCATTCGTGCGTGCTTCGACGCGCCGCTTCGCGTCGGCTCAGCATGACGTAGACTTATAGAGCCCACAAAATTACGTCATCCTGAGCCGGCCCGCAGGGCCGTGTCGAAGGACGCACGTACGCTTCAGTCCCGCCTAAGCCGCTTGCTGCTCGCCCACGCGCGCCGGCGCGAACGGCCATTTGAACTTCGGCAGCGAGAACCACTTGGGCGCGGCCTTCTCCACTGGGATGCAGGCCTCCAGCGAGCTCAGCAGCACGTCGGTGGGTCCGTCGTTCAGGAAGTGGTTGGCGCCGGGCACCATCTCGAAGCGGATGGGGTGCAAGGTCTGGATATCCTTGGCCAGCCGTTCGGCGGTTTCGATCGGGGCGAAGTCGTCCTTGTCGCCGTGGATCACGTGCACCGGGATGCGCAGCCGTGGCAGGGCCGCGCGAAGGTGATGCAACTGGTCGGCCTGGCCGGTGACTTCCTGGATGGCGTGGCGCAGGTCGCGGGGCAGGACCCCGAGCAGCTTGCCGCCCATCTCCACCAGCCACCGCGCCGTGGGGCCGGTCTCGCCGAGGAAGCTCGACAGCATGACCAGGCTGTGGACCTTGCTGGGGTTGTTGGCGGCCATCAGGGCGGCGATGGCCGCGCCATAGGACTGGCCCACCAGCATGATCTTCTGGCCGGGCGCGGCGTCCAGAACCGGCTCCAGCGCGCGGGCCTGGATGGTGATGTCGGTGATGCAGATGTCGGGTTCGCTGCCGGCGAAACCGGGCCGGTCCACCACCAGCATCTGCCGGTCGACGGGCAGGGCGGCCATGACCGGACCCCAGTATTCGGCCCAGGATGGCGCGCCGGTGATGACAACGATCTTCCAGGCCGGGGCCTTCTCGCGCGGGGTCTCCAACGCGCTGATCTTCCAGCCATGCGTGCCGCCGGCGGTGAACTTCACGCGCCGAATCTGAGCCTCGGAATAGGCCTCAAGGGTGTTGGCGTGTTCGGTGCGGCCGAAAGCCGCCGCTTCGAAGCAGGCCCACCCCAATCCAATCACGCCCGTTGGACGTTTGCCCTTCATGGCCCAGCCTTCCGGTCTCTTCTCGACCCATCACGAACGCGGGAAGCGTCGCTTTGTTCATCATGGCCATCCTGCACCAAGGGTGTTGAAGAAAGGCTGAGACGCGTGTTCAGGAAGTGGTCAGGTTTGGTGGGGTGTTCAAGGTGAAGCATCCTTTCTCAATGGGCGCTGCGGCACACCTTCGGGTCCGAAACCCTCTTATGCTTCGACAGGCTCAGCATGAGGATTTCTACTGCGCTCCCGGTAGACGTCATCCTGAGCTTGCCGAAGGAGAGCGCGGTCCCGCCGTCGCACAGGAAATCTTAGTCTCGTTGTGACCTTGTGTGGCTCAAACGTCACACCTACATCGGCTGCAAGGTTGGTCGTGCTTCTCGGAGGCGACCGGACAAATCCGCCGATCCAAGGGGAACCATGAATATCGATCTCTATTCCGACCGCGCCAAACAGGCGATCCAGTCGGCCCAGTCGCTGGCGCTGGCGCGCCGTCACCAGCAGCTCACCCCCGACCACCTGCTCAAGGTGCTGCTGGAGGAAAAGGACGGGCTCGCCCGGGCGCTGATCCAGAACGCCGGCGGGCGGCCCGACGCCGTGGACGCCGCCGTCGAGGCCCAGTTCGCCAAGACCCCGAAGGTCGAAGGCGGCTCCGGCCAGCTCTATATGAACGGCGACGCCGCGCGGGTCTTCACCACCGCCGAGGCCGACGCCAAGACCGCTGGCGACGCCTTCGTCACCACCGAGCGGCTGCTGATCGCCATCGCCAAGGATGGCGGCACGGCTTCGGACGCGCTGAAGAAGGCCGGCGCCACCGCCAAGAGCCTGGAGACCGCCGCTCAATCGGTGCGCAAGGGTCGCACCGCCGATTCCGCCAGCGCCGAGGAGGGCTATGACGCCCTGAAGCGCTATGCCCGCGACCTGACCCAGGCCGCGCGGGACCAGAAGCTCGATCCCGTTATCGGCCGCGACGAGGAAATCCGCCGCACCATCCAGGTGCTGGCCCGCCGCACCAAGAACAACCCGGTGCTGATTGGCGAGCCCGGCGTCGGCAAGACCGCCATCGTCGAGGGCCTGGCTCTGCGCATCATCAACGGCGACGTACCGGAGAGCCTGAAGGACAAACAGCTGATGGCCCTGGACATGGGCTCGCTGATCGCCGGCGCGAAATATCGCGGCGAGTTTGAGGAGCGGCTCAAGGCGGTGCTCAACGAGGTGACCGCCGCCGAAGGCTCGATCATCCTGTTCATCGACGAGATGCACACTCTGGTCGGCGCCGGCAAATCCGAAGGGGCCATGGACGCCTCCAACCTGCTCAAGCCGGCCCTGGCGCGCGGCGAGCTGCACTGCGTCGGCGCCACCACCCTGGATGAATACCGCAAGCATGTGGAGAAGGACGCCGCCCTGGCGCGCCGGTTCCAGCCCGTGTTCGTGGGCGAGCCGACGGTCACCGACACCGTCTCCATCCTGCGCGGCCTGAAGGAGAAGTATGAGCTGCACCACGGTGTGCGCATCTCCGACGCGGCCATCGTCGCGGCGGCCACCCTCTCCAACCGCTACATCACCGACCGCTTCCTGCCGGACAAGGCCATCGACCTGATCGACGAGGCGGCCAGCCGTGTGCGCATGGCGGTGGACTCCAAGCCCGAAGAGCTGGACGAGATCGACCGGCGGCTGGTGCAGCTGAAGATCGAGCGCGAGGCGCTGGCGAAAGAGACCGACGAGGCCTCCAAGCAAAGGCTGGAGCGGCTGGAGAAGGAGCTGAATGAGCTCGACGTCCAATCCACCGAGATGACCGCTCGCTGGAAGGCGGAGAAGGACAAGGTCGGCCAACAGGCCCAGTCCCGCGAGGCGCTGGAACGGCTGCGCGCCGAACTGGAGCAGGCGCAACGCCAGGGCAACCTGCAGCGCGCCTCCGAGATCCTTTATGGCGAGATCCCGCCGCTGGAAAAGCGCCTGGCCGCCGAGGAGGCCAACAGCGCCGACGCCATGACCCCCGAGGTGGTGGACGCCGAACAAATCGCCCAGGTGGTCTCCCGCTGGACCGGCGTGCCGGTGGAAAAGATGCTGGAAGGCGAGCGCGAGAAGCTGCTGGCCATGGAAGACGCCCTGCGCGGCCGCGTGGTCGGGCAGGAAGACGCCCTGGTCGCGGTGTCGGACGCCGTGCGCCGCTCCAGAGCGGGCCTGTCCGATCCTGGCAAGCCCATGGGCTCCTTCCTGTTCCTCGGCCCAACCGGCGTCGGCAAGACCGAGTTGACCAAGGCCCTGGCCGGCTTCCTGTTCACGGATGAGCAGGCCATCACCCGGATGGACATGTCCGAGTATATGGAAAAGCACTCGGTCAGCCGGCTGATCGGCGCGCCTCCGGGCTACGTCGGCTATGACGAAGGCGGCTCGCTCACCGAGGCCGTGCGGCGCCGGCCCTATCAGGTGGTGCTGTTCGACGAGGTGGAGAAGGCCCACCCGGACGTGTTCAATGTGCTCTTACAGGTGCTGGACGACGGCCGCCTGACCGACGGCCAGGGCCGGACCGTGGACTTCAAGAACACCATCATCATCATGACCTCCAACCTGGGCTCGGAATTCCTCGCCGAACTGGCGTCCTCGCCGGATGGCGACGTGGACAGCGTCGAGGCCGTGCGGCCGCTGGTGATGGATGTGGTGCGCAAACACTTCCGGCCGGAGTTCCTGAACCGGATCGACGAAATCATCCTGTTCCAGCGTCTAGGCCGCGAGCAGATGGACAAGATCGTCGGCATCCAGCTCCAGCGCGTGGAACGCCTCCTGGCCGACCGCCGCATGAGCATCGTCCTCGACGCCTCCGCCACCCACTGGCTGGCCGAACGCGGCTACGACCCGGTCTATGGCGCCAGGCCGCTGAAGCGGGTGATCCAGAAGGAACTGGTGGACGTGGTGGCGCGCAAGCTGCTCGCCGGCGAACTAGCGGATGGGTCGGTGATCCAGGTGAGCGCCGGGGAGAACGGGCTCGAAGTTGGGAAGGTGTTGGTGAACTAGGGCGTTTCCCGGAGCTTCACGGGCGCGCTTTTGCTAAAATGCCGTTCGGCCGTGAAGCTCTACTGGAAGATGACCACGCCCCTCATCATTCCTCGGACGCCATGGCCGCATGTGTTTCCAGAAGTCGCAATCCGTTGCGCCTTGTCCGAACGTGACGGCCATCCTGACTATGTTGCGGCCAAGAGTGGCGGCCGCGCTGCCGCTGCCCGTCTGGCCAATGACGACCCTCACAGAGAGCCGCGACGCAAGAACGATCGCCGTTCGCGCCGAAACCCTGGATGTGCTAAGATTAGGCCATGGCCAAGCCCTCGAAGACTTCTGGTGCGCTGTCTACGGACATGGACTCGACTGCCTCACAGACGTCGAAGCCGCCTATCTCGCTCGTCAACTTTCCTTTGACAGCATCCGAGTTCGAATGGTTGAAGCTGCGGAGCAGGCTCGTCGCCGAGGACTTCCAGCGATCGAATCGGCGGCTGAGTGACGAGGCGACCGTCACTCACGGGTGTGGAACGGTGCCGCACGACCTCCGCGATACCCGCCACGCCGGAAGAGTTTGACCGGCTGGAAGACGAGCGCGACGCCGCGCTTCTGCGCGCCGCCCATACGGAACCGAAGCCAGAGTCCGGTGTCGCCTTTGAGGACTTAGCGGCCGAATTTGGCGTGCGCTTGCGCGACTAGTTCGAGGTGTTCTCCCTTCACTGAAGAAGGCTCCCTAGAACTCCCGCCCCCTCTCATCGAAACGCTTCCGACTGACCCAGCGCGGATTTCTGCCCCGGGGCCGGGCCGAAGCGGTTGGCGCCGGGCTGGCCGGCGGGGATGCCGAGGGCGATGGTGAAGACGGTCTGGACCAGCACGGCTGCGCCGCCCACGGCCGCAAGATTGCCATGGAACACAGCGCCTGCAGCCACGGCGGCGATGATCTCGACCCCATAGACCAGGGCCTGCCACCAGCCCGACCGGCCGATATCGTGCAGCCGGCTGGCATAGAGCCAGATCATGATGGTGAAGCCGCCGTAGCGGACGCTTCCGCCCGACGAGACGGACGCGAAACTCAGCGCGGCCAGGACGACGTAGATCAGGCTGACGCCGATCCAATAGCCCTTGCGGCCCATCCGGGCGCCGGCGAAGCCGCGGGTCACCGGCGGTGGGGCGATCACCACATGCGGCTCGCCCGCTTCGGCGGCCTGGTTGGCGAGAAACTGTTCGCGGGCGTGATTGAGCAGGTTGGCCAGCTTCTCGGGCGGCATTTCCCAGCCGCCGAGCAGCGAGCCTTCGGCGCCGGTCATGGCGGCGTTGAAACGGCGGGTGCGGCTCCCCTTCTTGTTCGGATCGACCAGATAGTCGAAGCCGATCATCTTCCTGTAGAGCCCGACCATCGTCGGCCTGAAGTCATGCACGTCGGTCCAGGCGTAGGCGCGCGTGCGCCAAAAGTTGGTCTGACGCACACCGGTCGCGTCAATCTCCAGCCGCGCCGGCGAGACCACCAGCCAGCCGCCCACGGCAAAAAACAGCAATCCGGCAAGCGCGGGCGCAATGGCCGCCACCCATCCGCCCTGGGCGCCGATCAGCCCGAACACCGAAAGCAGCATCAATCCGCCGACGAGGAGCAGCCAGATGCCCCGAAGCCGCTTGCCCCGGATCACGATCGGTGGATTTTCCAGACTGCCGTTCATCGTCACACCCCCCAGATGAGGTGGTGACTATCGATGGACCGTTTGGCGGGGTCAACCACGGGGGCAGCGGACGCCTCAAACCTCCACCACCACCGTCCCCACTTTATCTCCCCGCTCCACCGCCTCGTGCGCGTAGGCGATCTCGTGCAGCGGGTAGGTCCCGGCCACGGCCAGGATCCGGTCGCCCGTCGAGATCCAGCGGGTGATGTCGGCCTGGGCGCGGCGACGGGCTTCATGCGGGGAATTGGGCAGCAGCACGCCGCGCACGGTCAGGTTCTTGCGCATCAGCTCGCCGGCCGTAAGCACGGGCGCCGGATCGCCCTTGGAGGCGTAGTAGGCGATGGAGCCGCTGACCTTCAGCGCCCGCACCGTCTGGGCCAGGTTGCCGCCGAAATCGACGTCCACCACATGGTCCACGCCATCGCCGCCGGTGATCTCGCGCACCGCCTTGGCTACGTCTTCGCGCTTGTAGTCGATCGTGAAGTCCGCCCCGCCGGCCTTGGCGCGGGCGGCTTTTTCGGCTGAAGAGACGGTGGCGATCACCGTGGCGCCCGCCCACTTGGCCAGCTGCACGGCATAGAGGCCCACCGCCCCCGCGCCGCCGGTGACCAGCACCACGCGGCCCTGCACCGGCCCGGCGGCGAACAGGGCCACATGGGCGGTCATGCCGGGAATGCCGAGGGTCGCCCCCTCGTCGAAGCCCACCGTGTCGGGCAGCGGGCTGATCAGGTCGGCGTCCAGCTCGATGTATTCCGCCGCCGATCCGAACGCGCGGCCATTGCGCTGCCCGTTATAGAACCAGACCCGCTTGCCGATCAGCCCCTCGTCCACCCACGGCCCCACCACCTCGACCACGCCGGCGCCGTCGCTGTTGGGCGTGATGCGCGGATAGGCCATCGGCGCGTTGAGGCCGCCGCGCATGCCGACATCCGACGGATTGACGCCGGAGGCGCGGACACGGATCAGCACCTCGCCTCGGCCGGGGGTAGGCGTCGGCCGCTCGCCAATCTGCAACACCTCGCGGGCGGCGCCAGTGCGGTCGTACCAGGTGGCGCGCATGGGCAGGCTCCAGAGAGGGCTGTTGGCTAGAGGTCCCAGATAGGGGCTGGCAGGGTCTCGATACGCCCCACCTTGTCGATCGCGGTCTTCACGTCGGGCCGAGCCTTGAGCGTCAGGACGCGCTGCCGTTGCTCGATCATCCATTTGGTGAAGTGTGCGGGGACGGGCGCGTCCTGAAGCTTCACCAACACTCGGGTGCGCAGTTCGGGGTCATCCAGTTCCGCGATCAGAACCTTGGCGGCTGCGTCGAGTTCGTTAGCGCAGACCAACGCGTCGAAATCGGAGCCCGGCGCGTCAAGTTCATGGGCTTTCAGATAGTTGACCGAATTTGCAAGCCCGGCCTGGTCACCGGTTTGGGCGTAGGCGCAAGCCTTGACGCCCTCAATAACAGTTCGGCCGTAAGGACTTACGTTTTGCAGTTCGACAGGTTTGAGGCGCTCCAGCGCTTCGGCTGGGCGACCCAGGTCGTCAAGCAGTCCTGCCAAATCCAGCTGTTGGCTGACGTTGAGGCCGCCATTTTCCGGTCGCATCGCCGCCTGCTTGAACTGTTCAACGGCATCCTCGGCACGGCCGACGTGAAAGAGAGCGATCGCGCGATTTTCCATGATCCAGTTGAGGTTCGAAATGTCGCTATATGGCGCCTTCAAACCATCGGCGGGGCGGGCGCGAGCAAGCGTTCCGTCGAGAATAGAAAGCGCTTCCGCAGCCCTGTCGCTTTCGATCAGAGCAATGGTCAACGCCCTGACGCCTTCCAACTGGTCTGGCTGGGCGTGAACAGCGTTGCGCAGGCGCTCAATGTCTCTTGTTTGAGCCGCCGGAAAGTCGAACCGGCTTTCATCGTCTTTGGTGATGGCGTCGAAGCGCCTGTCGATCCTCAATTCCAGGATCACGTTGGGCGAGGTGACTTCCTCAGCAACGCGCTGGGCATGCTTGATGTCACCACGTTCGATCAGGCCAAGTATGAGGTCGAACCGGAGATAGTCGCCAGGCCTGAAGACGTTGTTCGAATGCCAATGGCTGTCATCCAGCGCCTCAAGCATCCCCAATCGCAAGTCATTGAGGGACTTGTCGGATCGCGCTCTGGCGACCAGCCCCTCCAGGTAGCTGTAGTCGATTTGGCTGACCGTCGCCGGCCAGCGGTGGGCGATGGTCGTGATACACCAGAGAGCATCCTTGTCGTCGCCGGCTGCGGACGCGGCGTTAAGCCGAACAAACCAGTCCTGTCCGACGGCAAAATCGGAAAAGGCCGTCGCCTTGGTCGCAGTCGCAAGAGCAGCTGCGTCGCCGGCTTGCACCTGAAGGCTAGCGAGTAGAAAGAGGGCCGCGTGCTGCTGCTCTGGCGTCAGGTCGGCGAAGCTCGAAGCCGCGACGACGGCGCCCAGCAACCGGCGTGCGCCGTCGAGATCGTTGTTTTCTATTTTGCCCCCAGCCTCCGCGAGCGACTGCCGTTCCGCGTCGAGCGGGGACTTCAGGGATGTCGCCCGGGCGGTGTCCAAGGCGGCGGCACTGGGTGTTGATGCTCCGATAGCGAGCAGGAAAAATAGCCCCAGGACAACAGACTTCAGCATCAACGCCCCCAACGATCTCAGCGGGAAAACAATATTCATTCCACGCTGGCGGCGCCATGGGCTGCGCGTAGATCGATGGGGTATCGCTATGGCCGTCCCGGTTCCTCGCCCGGATACCGGGGCGCGTCATCGGTGTTTGCCCAGGCCGGCGCGCCCTCGGTGAAGATGTGGGCCTGGATTTTCAGGTCGGCCGGCGGGTTGTCCAGCACACCGAGACGCAGCCGCAAGGCTTCTGGCAGGCTCGCGCGCCGCGAATAGATCGGCCCGCCGCAAACGCCGCAGAAGGCGCGGAACTTGCCGGGGGAAGACTCATATTCGCGGACCAAGTCGCGGCCCTGGGTGATCGCGAACCCGGCCATTCGCGCCGGGACCACGGCGACGGCGAAGCCCGTCACCTTCCGGCACTGGCCGCAATGGCAGAGCGTCACCAGGCCGAGCGATCCGCCAAGTTCACCGGAATAGGTGAACCGCACCCCGCCGCAGAGGCAGCCGCCGGTGATGGGGTTCGCTTCAGTCAGGGCCTGCTCCTTATGGTTCGCGATCCTCTTAGCTGTCGCATCTTCGGGCCGCCAGTCGCTGGTCGCGGCCAAGCTCTTGACCCTGCCACCAAAGTGATATGATTATCACTTTGTGATAATGGACCTAACGGAGCGACGACCATGCCCTGGACCTATGTGATGATCGCCGGCCGCGCGGTGATGGCGCTGTTGTTCATCCTGGCGGGGGTGGCCAAGATCATCGGGCCCAAGCCCTTCCTGGATCATATGGCGCAGCACCGCGTGCCGGCCTTCCTGCTGCCGGCGGTGATCGTGCTGGAGCTGGGCGGCGGGCTTTCCGTGCTGACCGGTTGGCAGGGGCGGTGGGGCGCGCTGGCGCTGGCGGTCTTCTGCGTGCTGACGGCGGTGATCTTCCACTTGGACTGGAGCGACAAGGCTGAGCGGACCCTGTGCCTGAAGGACCTCGCCATTGCGGGGGGTCTGCTGGTGCTGGCGGCGCAGATGGGGCAGGCGGCGGCTTAGGCCCTCAACGCGTCGATCAATCGGGCGATCTCCGCCCGCGCCGCTTCCTCGCCAACCCCCATGTCGGCGAATTCGCCTTCCGCCAGGGCGTCTGTCAGCCGTTCGAACTGAAACTGGACCACGGCCAGGGTCTCGATGGACAGGTCCGGGTTGTCGGACCAAGCCCGGATGCGGCCGATCAGCCGCAGGCGGCTTTCCGCGCGGGCGGCGCGGACAACCGGGTGGTCGATGGAAAGCTGGCGCAGGCTGCGGCGGAACATCAGATAGCGGCGATGGTGGGCGACGCCGGCCTCGACCAGCGCCGCGCTGGGCGCATCGCGGTCGAACAAGGCCTGCAGGGCGTCCCGCTCCTCATCCTCCCAGGCGCGGTAGCAGGCGACGAAGACTTCGATCTTGTCCTTGTACCAGCGGTAAAAGGTCTGTGGCGCGAACCCGGCTCTCCGGGCGATGCGGTTGGTGTCGGTGCCCGCGAAGCCGTGGGTGTTGAACTCCGCCATGGCCGCCCACAACAGCTTGGTGGCGGTGGGCGAAAGGGCGTCGGTATCGATGGGAGCCTGGATCGACATGGGCGTGGTGATATCGTCGTCACGGCCGATGTCCAAATTCCAGACATGAAAGACCCCGCGCCTCGGGGGGAGGGCGCGGGGTCGATCCTGCGGGCGTTGCGCCTAGACGCTAGGCCTTAGCAGCCGGGAGCCCAGGCCCAACGGTAGCCGTCCCAGTAACGGTGGCCGCAGCCGCCGTAGCCGTAGGGACCTGGAGCATAATATGGGCCGGGGCCGTAGTAGGGGCCGGGGCCGGCGAGGGCGGCGCCGATGGCCAGGCCCGCGAGGGCCGCGCCGCCGTAGCCGTACCAGTGGCCGCCGCGCCAATAGCCGCCGCCACGGCCATAACCGCCGTGATAGCCGCCACCGTGGAAGCCGCCGTGAGGAGCAGCATCCACCGGCGCCGCCGTGGCCAGCACCGCACCGCCCAGGGTCGCCGCGGCGAGGGCCGCTGTCAGAATCTTACGCATCTCGAACCTCCATGTTCGTAACCGATTCAACGCTCCAGAAGGCAGGTGGCTCCGGGCCACGGGTCTCTTGCGTTGTTGGAGGCTATTTTGGACAGCCGACCTGAACCCAGGTTGAATGGGGGTGGCGGGAAACTGTCAGGAAGCCCTGTGTGCTACCGCTCGACCGTCGCGCCACGCAGGCCCACAGTGTCGGCCATCGCTACCTTGGTCGTCGTCGCGGCGGTGGCCAGCAGGCTATCGATGTGGGCCTTCTCGGCCCTGAAGCCGTTCAGGTCGCGACCGGCGAGGATGGTGCCCGAGGGGGCGTTGGCGCCCTTGGGATTGATCTTCTGGCCGTTCTTGATGACCTCGTAGTGCAGGTGCGGGCCGGTGGATTCCCCGGTCGAGCCGGAATAGGCGATCACTTCGCCCTGATGGACGTGGGCGCCGGCATGGACGGCCCACTGCGACAGGTGGCCGTAGCCGGTTTCCCAGCCGCCGGAATGCTTCAGCTTCATCCAGCGGCCGTAGCCGCCAGCCCAGCGGGCCTCCTCGACCACCCCGTCGCCGGCCGCGAAGACCGGCGTGCCGATCGGCACGCCGAAGTCGATGCCCTGGTGCATGCGGGTGTAGCCCAGCAGCGGGTGCATCCGCATGCCGAAGCCGGAGGTGATGCGGGCGCCGTCCACCGGGGTGCGCAGCAGCATGCCTTTGATGTTCTTGCCGGTCTCGTCGAAGTACTCGGCCTGGCTTCCGGACGCCTGGTAGCGGTAGAAGCGGGTCACCTGCCCCTTGGCGCCGATCTCGGCATAGAGCAGATCGCCGGTATCGACGGTGCGGCCGGAGTCGGTGGCCTTGCGGTCGAACACCATGCGGAATTCGTCGCCCGGGTGGATGTCGCGACTGAAGTCCAGCTTGTGCGAGAACAGCTTGACCACGTCGGCGGTGATGGCGGGCGAGGCGCCGGCGGCCTCGGCGCTCTCGTATAGGGAGCCCTTCATCGTGCCTTCGGCGACGTGGGTGTCGTCGTGGACCTTCTCTTCCATCTCGCGCAGGCGCAGGGCCCCGTCGAAGGTGCGCGACAGGGTGACGGCGGTAGCCGGGCCCGTGCGCATGGACAGGCCGATCAGCCGCACCGCGCCGCGCTGGTCGCGCGGGCGGGCGATGGCGGCGTCAAAAGCCATGCCGGCCTTGATGTTGACGGTATCGAAGGCCTGGGCGAGGGCGCCGACGACCTGATGAGCCTCGCTGGGCGCCACGCCGACGCGGCGGACGGCGGCTTCGAAGGTTTCGCCCGGCAGCACCTTTACCGGCACGGTCACCGGGGCGGCGAAACCGGGCTGGGTCTGAGCCTGGGCGAAGGCCTCGATCTGCAACGCGGCGATCGCGGCGGCGTCGAGGGGCTTGGGGGAGGCGGCGGCGTGGGGGCGGCCCAGTTCAGTGGCGACCATTCGCCAGCCAAGGCCCAGCGCGGCCAGACCGATGGCGCCGACCAGAAGGTGCGGCGCAACATAGCGGATACGCGAACGCGGATCGAAAGTGGGCATCTTTCCCCCGTAACCAAACTAGGACGCAAACATCGATACAAGGACCGCTAGCAAGAAGGCGGCCAACCCCGGACGCCCCCGAGGTGTGGCCGGACCATGACCGCACCCCGAGAAAAGGCGCAAGCAAATATTCGTTTAGTGCTTATTTTGTCACAGGGATTTCAATTGCGGCGCGAATGCAGGCTCCGCCGCTCCTATTTCGGGCGGCATCGGCCCGCGTGACTTGACTTTAACCCGCCGACCAACGATGTGGCCGCCAGCGCGTCCTTTAGTCGGGACGTGACTTCGAGCGCCCTTAGTCGCGTGAGCGGGACGACAAGTCCCAGCCAGCTTTGGCGCCGCAACATAATCTTCTGATCGCCCAGGTTCACGCGGGGCGTTTGCCTCAGCCCCGCGCATAGCGCGAGCCGCTCGATAGCGCTCGCGCGTGATCGCTTATGAAAGACTATTGTCCCTTGACCGATTTCGCTTCCCTCGGCCTTTCCGCGCCGATCCTCAAAGCCCTCGTCCGCGAAGGCTACACCACCCCGACCCCCATCCAGGCGAAAGCCATTCCGTCCGTCATGCTCGGCCGCGACCTGTTGGGCATCGCCCAGACCGGCACCGGCAAGACCGCCGCCTTCGCCCTGCCGATCCTGCATCGCCTGGCCCTCGACAAGAAGCCCGCCCCCCGCAAGGGCGCCCGCTGCGTCGTGCTGGCGCCCACCCGCGAACTGGCCAGCCAGATCGCCGAGAGCTTCCGCACCTATGGTTCCGGCCTGGGCATGACCGTCGCGGTCATCTTCGGCGGCGCCAAGTACGGCCCCCAGATCAAGGCGCTCACTGCCGGCGTCGACATCCTGGTCGCCACCCCCGGCCGCCTGATCGACCATATGGGCGAGCGCACCGCCGACCTGTCCTCCACCGAGATCCTGGTGCTGGACGAGGCCGACCAGATGCTCGACCTGGGCTTCCTGCAGCCGATCAAGCGCATCGTCTCCTCGATGAGCAAGAAGCGGCAGAACCTGTTCTTCTCCGCCACCATGCCCACCGAAATCGGCAAGCTGGCCGGCGACCTGCTGGTGGATCCGGTGAAGGTGGAAGTCGCGCCCGCCGCCACCACGGTCGAACGCGTCGATCAGCAACTCATCTTCATCGAGGCGCCGCGCAAGCGCGCCCTGCTGGTGGAACTGTTCGAAGCCCCCGAGATCAAGCGGGCCCTGGTCTTCACCCGCACCAAGCGCGGCGCCGACCGGGTGGCCAAGTATCTGGAGGCCGCGGACATCTCCGCCGCCGCCATCCACGGCGACAAGAGCCAGAGCCAGCGCGAGCGGGCCCTGGCCTCCTTCAAGGCCGGCAAGGTCCGCGCCCTGATCGCCACCGACATCGCCGCGCGCGGCATCGACGTCGATGCGGTCAGCCACGTGATCCAGTACGAACTGCCGCAGGTCCCGGAAAGCTACGTCCACCGCATCGGCCGCACCGCGCGCGCCGGCGCCGGCGGCGTGGCGATCAGCTTCTGCGCCGACGACGAGCGTAACCTGCTGAAGGATATTCAGAAGACCACGCGCCAGACCATCCCGACCTTCGATCGCCGCAACGACCGGCAGTTGGCGGTGCTCACCGCCAATGCGCCGAGCATCCCGGCGGCTGAACAGGCCCTGCCGCAAGCCAAGGAACGCGGACCCCGTCCGGCGTCGCGCGGCGGCTTCAAGGGTGGCGGCCGTGGCCGTCCGGGTGGTCAAGGCGGTGGCGGCGGTAACGGCGGCGGTCAGCGTAGCGCCGGCCAAGGCCAGGGCGCCGGTGGCGGCCAATCCCGCAACCAGAGCCGCGATCGCAACCGCAACGGCGGCAACGAACGCAGCGCTGATCGCGGCGGCGTGACCACGGTCCCGACCCGCTGGGATCCGATGAAGGCCTAACAGAATCCGCTCATCCCCGCGCAAGCGGGGACCCAGGAGACTGGGCGCCCTTCGGTCAGCTGCTTCCAAAACGGGTCAGCGGAAAGATCGAGTCTGGTGACCCTGGGTCCCCGCCTGCGCGGGGATGAGCGCCATTTATTTGTCTTCCACCACCTGCCAGGCAGATCCGGTGTCGTAGACGAACCGTTCCTCGGCGATCCGGTCGCCGACCCAGCGCTGCAGGGCCAGCTCGTTCAGCCGCCGGGTGACGCCGTCCGTGGTGGTGGCGTCGAAGGTCCAGCCCACCACCACATTATCCCCATCGACCAGCACAAGCGGGTCTGGGTGGGTGTCCATGCTGACCCGCGTCAGCACCGCCGCCTCATGCGCCATCAGCGCTTCGCGGCCCTGGCGCGGCGGAGTCAGATTCTCCTGCATCGAGGCGTCTTCGTGATAATAATCGCGGATAGCTCCGACATGATCCCCGCTCACCACGGCGGCGACAAAGGCGTTCACGCGAGCGCGATCGGGCATCGGTCTTCTCCCAAATTTAAAGCTGTTCAACGCCATCTTTGACGGAGGCTTCATGAGGCGTTTCATTCTGACCGGCGCGCCGGGCGCGGGCAAGACAACCCTGATCCACGCGCTCGCCGCCCGTGGCCATGCCGTGACCCGCGAGGCCGCGACCGACGTCAACGTTCAGATGATCGAAGCCGGCGTCGCCCATCCCATCGACGAGCCGGACTTCATCGACCGGATCGTGGCGATGCAGATCGCGCGGCGCGAGGCGGCGGTAGGCGAGCTCCAAATGCACGACCGCTCCACCATCTGCACCCTGGCGCTTTGCCGCTTTTGCAGCCTGCCGGAACCGGCCTCGCTAACCGACGATCTGGCGCTTATCGCGCGGGACGGCCTGTACGAACGCCGCGTCTTCTTCGTCCAGAACCTCGGCTTCATGACCCCGACCGCCGTACGCCGGATCAGCTTCGAGGACTCGCTGCGGTTCGAAGCCATCCACGAAGAGGTTTACCGCGAGCTCGGCTATGAGCTGATTATGGTTCCGCGCGCTAGCCTGGATGAGCGGGTTGCGATGATCGAACGAGCGATCAAGTCCTGAAACGAACCCAAAACCCGCTCATCCCCGCGCAGGCGGGGACCCAGGAGACTGGGCGCGGAACGCTCCGCTCCACTAAAAAGGTGCGGTTGAGAGATCGAGTCTGGTGACCCTGGGTCCCCGCCTGCGCGGGGATGAGCGCAAAATTGGGAGTTCAGGATTCGGACGGCGCTTCCGAGATAGGTGTCTGTTTGCCCGCCTGTGGTTTGGGAGGCGGCGCTTTCGCGGCCTTGGCCGGCGCCTTCCGCTTCGCCGTCTTCTCCACCGTGATCTGGTGCGGGTAGGGGATTTGGAAGCCGCCTGCGTCCAGCGCCTGCTTGGCGCGTTTGATCAGCTCGAACCGCACGTCCCAATAAACACTGACCGGCGCCCAGGCGTGCAGGGCGACGGTGACGGCGTTCTCGGCAAGGCCCGTGACCTTGCAGTCGGGCGACGGCTTGGCCAGCACCCGCTTGTCAGCCTTCACGCAGCCCAGCAGCGTCTCCAGCGCCTGCTCCAGGTCGTCGGCGTAGTCGATGCGGAAGATCAGCTCCATCCGCCGGCTGCCCGGGGTGGAGTAGTTGATGATCACCTCGCCGAACACCTTGCCGTTGGGCACGAAGACATCGAGGTTGTCCGCGTCCGACAGAAAGGTGCCGAACAGGTCCAGCGCCTTGACCGTGCCCGACCGGCCATTGATCTCCACCACATCGCCGACCCGGTAGGGGCGCAGGATCAGCAGCATCACCCCCGCCGCCACATTGCTCAGCGCGCCCTGTATGGCCAGGCCGATGGCCAGGGAGGCGGCGCCCAGCACAGCGATGATGGAGGTCTCGCGTATGCCGAGCTGTTCGAGTACGGCCACCAGGCCGATCACGATCACGATCCAGCGGGTCAGCGACGAGACGAAGGTCGCCAGCGTCCGGTCGGCGGACTTGTGCTGCAGTCGGAGGACGGCGCGGCGGACCAGGGCGGCGGCCCAGCGCGAGCCCCAGTAGGCGGCGACCAGGATCGCGGTCGAGATCACCAGATTGACCGCCAGCTGGCCGGTCGAGGCGATGAAGGTATGCAGGATGTGGGTGTTGCCGTCGGCGACCTGCAGGACGCGATGCGCCATGACGTCGATCGGCGGCGGAGGGGGCGTGGCGGCGGAGAGGAAGGGAATCAGCACGCTGTCAGTGTACCGCACGCCGGTTGGGCCGAAATCCTCTCAATGCTTCGACAAGCTCAGCATGAGGATTTCTACTGAAGCCGGGGTAAGCCTCACCCTGAGCCTGTCGAGGGGCGAGGCGGACCTTCCGCAGCCTCCAGCATCCGCGTCAGGGTCGCCAGTTCATCCGCCTCACGCGCCGGCTTGTCCCAGCGCAGGCGGCTGATCCTGGGGAAGCGCATGGCGACGCCGGACTTGTGGCGGGTCGAGCGTTGCAGCCCCTCGAACGCCACCTCCAGCACCAGGCCGACGTCCTTGTCGGCGCGCACCGAGCGGACCGGGCCGAACCGCTCCACCGTGTTGTCGCGGACGAACTTGTCGATCTGCGCCAGCTCCGCGTCGGTGAAGCCGAAATAGGCCTTGCCGACGGGGGTCAGGACCCCGTCGCTCCAGACGCCGAAGGTGTAGTCGGAATAGAAGCTCGACCGTTTGCCGTGGCCGCGCTGGGCGTACATCAGCACCGCGTCGATCAGGTAGGGATCGCGCTTCCACTTGAACCACGGCCCCTTGGGCCGCCCGGCCTCGTAGATCGAGTCCCAGCGCTTCAGCATCAGCCCCTCGGCGGCGCGAGCGTCGCCCTCGGGCGGGTTGGCGCGTAGCTCGGCCAGACCATCCCAGGTTTCGAACGGCTGCATGGGGGAGAGATCGATGCGGTCGCCATCGATCATGGCCACGAAGGCTTCCAGCCGCTGGCGCCGGTCGCGAAACGACAGATGCCGCACGTCCTCGCCATGCTCGACCAAGAGGTCGTAGGCGCGGACGCCGGCCGGGTAGGCGGCCATCAGCTTGGCATCGACGGTCTTGCGGTTGAGGCGTTGTTGCAGTTCGCCGAACGAGGCCACCCGCCCGCCCCGCAGCACCAGCAGTTCGCCGTCCAGCACGCCGTCGAAGTCCATCGCCTGGACCAGGTCGGGGAAGCTGGCCGAGATGTCGTCGCCGGTGCGGCTATAGAGCCGCCGCACACCGCCCTCGCTTACCGCCTGCACGCGGATGCCGTCCCACTTCCATTCGGCGGCGTAGTCGGCGGGGTCCAGCCGGGCGAAGTCGACTGCCTCGTCCACCGCCTGGGCCAGCATCACTGGCCGGAAGCGGCCGAAGGCGTCCGGTGTCGGCCGTTCGCCCCGACCTTCCAGCCAGGCGAACAGGTCGTCGTAGGGGGCTGAGAGCGCGTGCCAGACCTCCTCAATCTCGGCTATGCCCACGCCGCCCAGGTCGGCGCAGGCCTGTTTGGCCATCCGCGCCGAGACTCCCACCCTAAGGCCGCCGGTGAGCAGCTTGAGCAGGGCCCAGCGGCCATCGACGTCCAGGGCGTCCAGCCAGCCCTCTATCAGCCGCTGCACCTCGGCCCGGCTGGCGCCGCGCAGGGCGTCGATCACCTCCGGCAGTTCCGGTTCGCGGTTGGGGCCGGGCGCGGCCGGCCAGACCAGGGCGACCGTCTCGGCCAGGTCGCCGACATAGTCGTAAGACCAGGCGAACAGCTGGCCGTCCATCCGCGCCTCCACCGCCTTGCGGATGAAGGCGGGCTTGGCGGCGTCGAAGGAGAGGTCCCCCGTCAGCGCCGCCAGCGCCCAGCCACGCTCCGGATCGGGCCGGTCGCGCAGATAGTCCCGCACGAGCACCAGCTTGGCGTTGCGCGAAGCGGTGTAGCTCAAACGGTCGAGGAGATCGGCGAAGGCGCGCATGGGGTGATGAGCTTAACGCCCCAGCGCGCCCCGGGTCTAATGCTCGCCGGCGACCTGGGAGGTCAGCGTCGCCGCGCGCCGCCTGGCGGAGATCTTATGGCCGATCCAGACCAGCGCCACCGCGCCGAGCGCGAAGGGCCAGAGGAAGGAGGCCAAGGTGATGAAGGCGGCGAATACCCTGAGCGAGTTGCCGATGAAGCCACCCGTCGCCCCGCCCAAGGCCTGCACCGCGTCGGCGGGCACCAGGCCCTCGATCGGCTGATAGGTGAGGCTGATGGTCGAGGTCTGCACCTTCGACAGATCCTGTCGCAGCGCCGCCCGCGCGGTGTCCAGGTCGGTCTGCGCCTGGGCAAGGGAGGTCTCGCTGCCCACGGCGTCGGCGATCTTGCCCTTGCGGGTGTCGATGTCGTGCGCCAGCCGGTCCCGCGCCGAGGCGGCGGCGGGAATGGCGGCGGCGTTGGAGGCGATATCGCCGGTGAGGTCGTCGCTGGAGGTCGAGGCGTGCTCAATCCGCCCGCCCGCCGCGCTGGCGTCGTGATCCAGTCCTTCGCGGAACTGCTCGGCCCAGGCGGCGGTGGCGCGCATGTCGAGCTGGCCCAGTGCGATGTGCTGGCCGGAATGCTCCAGGCTCGCGCTGAGCACCTGACAGACCGCCGGCCCCGCAAGCACGCAGGCCCGCTCGTGGGCGTTGAACAACCCCTCGATATTGGCCGCCGGGGCGGCCAGGCGATAGGCGAACTGGTAGGCGAGTTGGGAGAGGGGTGAGGACGAAGACGCGGTGTTGGCCGCCGCCGGAGCGGCGACATCGGCGCTCGCATCCGTCCGCTGCTTGCACCCGGCCAAAGCCACTAAAGCCAACAGGATTACCCAGCGCCGCATGGTGAATTCCCTTCCGCTCGTGTAATCACGAATTCGTGATACCGAAGCTTGGCGCTGGGTTGGTGGCGCAAATGCGGCGGGGTTTTGGGCGCGATTGTGTTCGTGGGATTGGGGGCTGAGTGCGTGCTTCGACGCGCCGCTTCGCGTCGGCTCAGCATGACGTAGCATTTTAGAGTCCAGAATTTATGGAGCCCACAAAACTACGTCATCCTGAGCCGCGCCCGCTTGGGCGCGCGTCGAAGGACGCATAAAATCGATCTAGTCTTCCTCGTCTTCGTAGCCCACCAACGACAGCGCCTTGGCCTCGATGCCCTGCAACTCGGCCCATCGCGCCAGGGCTTCTTCGCGCCCGTGGGTGATCCAAAGTTCGGCCGGCCTGAGCTCGGCCACGGTCGTGGTCAGCTCATCCCAGTCGGCGTGGTCGGAGATGATCAGCGGCAACTCCACCGCCCTTTGCCGGGCCCTGGCGCGCACGCGCATCCAGCCGGAGGCGAAGGCCGAGACCGGGTCGGCGAAGCGGCGGGACCAGCGGTCGGCGATGGCGCCGGGCGGGGCGATCACCACCTCGCCGGCGAAGTCGGTCTTGCGGGTCGAGGTGGCGGGCTCCAGCGGCCCAAGGTCCACCCCGTGCCGCTCATAGAGGGCGTTCAGCCCTTCCAGCGCCCCGTGCACGAAGATCGGCCGCTCCCAGCCCGCCTCCCGCATCAGCCGGATCAGGCGCTGCGCCTTGCCCAGGGCGTAGGCGCCGACCAGATGGGTCCGCTCGGGAAACTGGGCGATGGACTTCATCAGCTTGCCCACCTCCTCATGGTCCGGCGGGTGGCGGAACACCGGCAGGCCGAAGGTGGCTTCCGAGACGAAGACGTCGCAGGGCACGGGCTCGAAGGCCGCACAGGTGGGATCGCGCCGGCGCTTGTAGTCGCCGGAGACGACGATGGTCATGCCCTTCCAGGCCACCACCGCCTGGGCCGAGCCCAGCACATGGCCGGCGGGCGCCAGGCTGACGTCTACCCCGCCCCGCTGCACGGTCTCGCCATAGGCCAGGGCTTGCGCCGAGCCGGCGAAATCCTCGCCATAGCGTACGCGCATGATGTCCAGCGTCGCCGCCGTCGCCAGCACCGTCCCGTGGCCGGCGCGGGCGTGATCCGCATGCCCATGAGTGATCACCGCCCGATCCACCGGCCGCACCGGATCGATGAAGAAATCGCCTGGCGCGCAGTAGAGGCCCTCGGGCCTGGGATAGAGCAGGGATTGAGGTTTCAGCACCGCGCCGCCATCGCTCAACCCGGCTTGCGGAATTTGTAGATGAACTGGTCGGTGTGGCCGCGGATGGAGGGGTCGAATACGGCCTTGGCGTGATCGTCGGCCGGATTGCGCAAGGCGTCGCTCTCGCCGACGAAGCGGAAGCCGACCGAGATGAGCTGGCGTTTGACGATGGCCGGGTCGATGCGGTGCAGGGTGTCGGTGTCGCGCATGCCAGAGCCAGCCTGGGCCACATGATCGACGACCAGGAAGACGCCGCCGGGCTTCAGCGCCTTGTAGACCTGCCGGTCGAACGACAGCGGGTCGATCCGGCCCATGAACTTGTCCGGGTAGTCGTGATAATTCTGTGAGGTGAAGACCATATCGACCGGCGCCGGCGTCGAGAAGGCGGCCGCCGGCTGGCGCAGCACGCTGACATTGCCGAAGCCGGGCGATGTGGCGAGCTTCTCGCTGTTTTCCGGATCGGGGTGGGCCTCGGCGGCGTACTCGTTCGGCCAGACCACGAACACATGCCCCTTGGGCCCGACCACCTTGGCGAAGATGCGGGTGAAATAGCCGCCGCCGGGGATCAGATCGACCACCTTGTCGCCCGGCTTCAACCCGGACAGGGCGAGGATTTCCGCCGGCTTGCGGCGTGCGTCGGCGCCGGCCTGGTCGGCTCGATCCGGGCTGGCGAGCGCCGCCGCCAGATAGGGTTTGATCGGCGCCTCGGCGGCCGAGGCCGAGAGGGCCAGGCCCGACGCGAACAGGGCCGCAAGGACGAGGGATTTCATGGCATGGCCTCCAGCTTGTCTGAAACGCGCAAGGCCCACAGTCGGCGTGCGTCACGACGGCGTCAACAATGCGTGCCGGGACGCTTGCGAACCGCCGCGCTCGCCGCTAGGTTCCGCGCCCTCGCTCAGGGGGCGCCATACGCGCCCTAAATCGCTTCCGGAGAGGTGGCTGAGTGGTCGAAAGCACCGCACTCGAAATGCGGCGTGCTCGCGAGGGCACCGTGGGTTCGAATCCCACCCTCTCCGCCATCTTAGGCTGAAGACTTCCGGGGTCAGGCCGCGACCTGGACTGACCCCGAAGCTGCTGGCTGGGCGTCGCCCGAGCCTAGAACCCGTTCAGTCGATAGGCCACGTCCGCGGAGCGGGCGGACTGGACGTAGTCGTTGTAGAGGATGCCCAGGGTCTGGCCCCATTTGTTCGGGCCCTTGCTGGTGACCGAGTTGGCCAGGACCGAGTTGGCGTCCCAGGCGCCGACGAAGACGACGGGGTCGGTGGTCAGGGTCCAGGACAGCAGGAAGAGATCGCAGGGGACCTGGGTATTGTTCGGCCCCGGATATTGGCAGACGCCATTGAAGCCGCCCCAGGTGGGATCGCCGCCGCTCCACCCCGAGGTGACGTTCCCGCCCTCGAACTTGGGCTGCTGTCCATCGGGCATGGCCGTCGAGGTGACGTTCGTATCCTGCGCCAGAGAGATCATCATGGTGTCGAGATGGATGGTGTCCGAATAGAGGTCGAACACATTCAGGTCGCCCATCTGCGGGTCGGGCGCGTACCAGTCGCGGTAGTTGAACACGCCCTTGTAGCTGCCCGGCGTGACATAGAGGGGGTTGGACCCCTGGGTGTCGCCGTCGCAGACGATCAGGACCGTGCCCGCGGCGTTCCAGATGTTCTGCAGCGCCGTGCTCGCCAGCCGGGCGCCGGTCGGCGGCGACGGACAGGCCCAGGTCCCCAGCGACTGGGTCAGGATCGAACAGAGGCTGTTCAGATCAGCCTGGGTGAATGTCGCCTTGGAGGGGATGGCGCCGCCGTCCGTCTCGGCGCCGTAGTGGGAAACCTTCAGGATCACGAATTCGCCCGGGGTGGCGTTCATGAAAATCTGAATCTGGCTGAGCACGTCGGACAGCAGCGGCCCCCGAACAAAGTTATGATGCATGTAGAAGGTGCTGGAGCTCGTGCTGGGGTCGTTGACCAGCATCACGCGCAGATCGAACCAGCGCACGCCGGCCATCAGCTGGCCGGTGATGTCGAGGCTCTGGGTCTTGGCGGCGTCCTGAAGGATGTTGGCCGACAAACCCATGTACATGCTGGCGTCGTGGGCGCCCGGCACGACGGTCTGGCCCAGGGTCCGGGTCTGTAGCGTGGTTCGATTGTCGGCCATCCACAGCCGGCGGTCGAAGACGATGGAGGCCGTGCCGTAGACCGACTCCGGGCCGCCCGCGTTCGAACCCTGGTGGATGCTTACGGCGAGGGGATCGGCCGTCGAGGCCGCGCCGTTCAGCACCTGGTTGCAGGCGATCCAGGGAATATTGCCCCGGTCAAAGGCGTAGCTGTCCTTGGGGGTGGTCGAACTGCCCTGGCCGAAGTAGTCGAGCCAGGTGATGGAGGTCGGCTTTCCGGAGGTGAACTGGATCTGGCCGACCCGCTGCCAGAGGCCGTCAACCTGCTCTGTCGTGGTCCAGTCGGGCAGGGCCGAGTGCAGCTCGTAGACCATGTTGTCGTCGGTGATGACCACGGTCGGATTGTCGCCGCTGTCGTATTCGGTCGAGCTGCTGGTCCAGGAGATGCCGCTGGGGCTGGAGCCGCTCATCGTGAGCTGGCCCAACATGTAGTAGAGCTTGCCGGCGTTGTTGTCGTGGACCTGGACGACGACGTTGTTGTTGTTGACCGCGATGGACGGATTGACCCCGTCGTTCTTCATCGACACGGACTTCTCGTAGCTGAAGGCGCCGTTCTTGAAGGTCCCGACGGTGGTCCACATGTCGCCGGTGCCGAGCTCGTTCGACGAGTGGCATTCGACCCAGCTTCCTGACGCGTTGATGCACATGCTGGGCGTATAGCCCTTGGTGTAGTGGTTGAGCGTGGTCCAGTTGATCGTGTTTCCGCTCACCTGGCCGATGCGGTAGTTGATGGTCGCGTCGATGCCGCCGGTGTCGTCGGCCTCCAGCACATAGCCGCTGTTATCGACCACCACGGAGGGGTTGTAGCCGCTGGTGGTCTTGCTCGACACGGTGATCTCGATGCCCGCCGCCTGCCACGTCAGTTCGGCGCCGGCGGCCTGGCCGAGGCAGTAGTAGAGGTTCGAGCCGTTGGTGTGGATCTCCACGACCCTGCCGGCGCTGTTGATCGCGCAGCAGGCTCCGTTGTCGGCCGAGGCGATCGGATGGGAGCCGGCGACGCCGAAATAGGGCATGGGCCAGGCGTTGACGGAGGCGGCGGCTGTGTCGGACATGTCGGTCTTCCCGGGATTCCACGGCGAGCGCCGAGATGCGCTCATTGTTTGTGAGCGACCGAATTGCCACCCATGATTATGGTTGGCCGATGGCCCGGAGCGGTCAAATTCGGATTTCGGCGTTATCCATACCGGCGCCGTATGGCTCGTCCGCGCGGTTGGCGCTGGCACAACCCAAAATGTGTTCTAAATAGATTTTCGACTTCAGATTTGGCCAGCCCTCGCGTGGGGTCGGGCCGGTGAGGCGGGCCGTAAAGCAATGCCATCGTTGGACCCGCGCCTGATCGAGGCGTTTCGCGCCGTGGCGAAGAGTGGCTCCGCGACGCGGGCGGCCATGGTTCTGAACACCACCCAACCCACCATAACCCGGGCCGTCGCCGACCTGGAAATGCTCTGCAAGTTTCGCCTGTTCGAGCGCGGGCGCCACGGCATGACCCTGACGCCGCAGGGCGAGGCGTTGATGGGCGCGGTGGAGCGAAGCTTCGTTGGCCTGCAGATCATCCAGAAGACGATCGGCGACATCCGTAACGGCGTCGATGGCGCCCTGACCGCGATCGCTATCCCGGTGGTCGCGGAGGGTGTTCTGGGCACGCTGCTGGGCGGATTTATGAAGGCCCACCCCAACGTCAGCGTCAGGTCTATCAATGCCGCGCCGGACGAGATCCTGCGCGCCGTCCTCAATGGCGCGGTGGATTTCGGCGCGATCGTCGGCGCCCCGCCGGTGGGCGGCCACTTTGACGCCAGGCCGATCGGCGCGCGGACCCTGGTGCTGGTCGTCGCGGCCGAACACCGCCTGGCCGGGTGTGGCGCCGTGCATGTCCAGGAGCTGGATGGCGAGGCCATCGTCCTTTTGACGTCGCCGCACAACATCCGCTCCGCGGTGGAGACGATGATGATCAACTTCGGCGTCAGGGCCGCCATCGTCCACGAGGCCATGACCCAGCGCAATGTCGCCCAGTTGGTTCTGAACAGCCAGGCTGTCGGCTTCGTCGATGGCGAACTGTTCGCCGAGGCGATCCCGCCGGGCCTGTCCATCCTGCGCTTGGAGCCGGCGGTCTTTTGGCCGATCAACCTCATTCAGGCCAAGGCGCGCTTGCCTTCCTTTGTGCTGCACCGGTTTCTGGAGTGGCTGGATCGGGCGTTGCCGGAGCTGGCGGAGCCCTGATGAGGCGGCAGGACCGGCCGGTCGCTCGACGCAGTCCCTATCAGTGCGCGCCCTCCGGCTTGGCTGCGCAGGCATTGCCCATGGGGCAGCTGAACCAGTATTTGGTTTTGATCGCCCAGCTGGTTTTGGGAAAGCGCTTGTGCAGCTCTGTCCAGGCGGCCCGAGAATAGGCGCCGTGTGGCCCATCGGAATAGCAGCCGTAGCGGGTGGTCTTGACGGCGAGCGCCAGGGCCTCGGCCTGCTGGTCCCGTTCCCAAAAGGCCAGGGTCGGCTGCCCGACCCAGTCCAGCGCCCGGCTGGTCAGCAGCTTGGGCGCGCAGCTCACCTGCGACAGCGCCTTGGTCTCGCTCGGACTTTGGTTGCGGAAGGCGTAGCTGGCGGCCAGCGCTGGCTTCAACTGGGCGCGAAGGCCTGTGGCGGTCGCGTGGTCCACCCGTTTCAGGTCGAGCCGACCATAGAAGGCCCGGTTCAGTTGGTTTTCGAGATCGCGGTCGTTGCGGTCCACATCCCAGCGGCACCACCAGTTGTCGTCATCGTGATTGTAGAGGTCGATCCCGGTCATCCCGGGGGAGTCGTCCCAACGACCCTGGGCATTGTGATCGCGATCTTCATCCACGATCAGGATATTGACCCCCGGCGAGCGCAGCACGTCCAGCAAGGCTTGGCGATCTTCGGGGGTCACCGGCTTGCCGGCGGCGTGGGTCCAGCCCTTGGTCATCTGCGGGTTCAGGGTCCGGGTCAGCTGGTCGAGCTCCGGATCGATGGTTTCCCCCAAGGCGTAGGTTCGGCCCCAGGCGATCCGCGCAAATCTCGCCCGCAACACCGCTGGCACGTCCGGCCGCTTGGCCAGCGCACGCAGCGCCGCGATGGACAGGTTATTTTGCGTTGGCAAGGCTTCACGCGGATAGCTGGCCGAGGCCGCCGCGAAATGAGCCGGATCCTCGGCCAGGATTTCGAGCAGGTCCTTGTCCACGCAGCACCAGTAGGGCGCGCCTGGAGCGGCCATGTTCAACTCGTCTCGCCAGCGGCGCGCTTCGGCGATGCGCCCAACGGTCATCAGGTATTGCAGGCCGTCATGGCGAGCGGCGCGATAGGTTTCTGAGGTCTTGAGGGGAAAGGCCTTCATGTGCCCCAGCGCGACCCGGAACGCCTTTGGCTCCCGTGCGTCGCCGGAGGCTTCAAGCGCGGTGCGAACCTGATGGTAGAAGTCGAACGAGAGTTCCGCGATGGCCTGGTCGTCGCCGGCCGTGGCCAGGGTTTGCTCACCCTCTACCTGGCGCCAGCGAGTCGGGTCGTAGTGGCGGGTGACGGAGGCGGCTGCTCGCCGCCAGGCTCTGGCGGCGGGGCCATTCGCCCTGGCCCTGGTTTTGGCGAAGGCTTCCAGGCTGGACCAACCGCGCGCGCCATGCCGCGCGAACGGCGCCCAGGGTCGGTTCTGGACGTAGGAGGCCGGAAACAGCAGCCAGGCGGCCATGGGATCGGTCCTGGCCCGGGTCATCATCGCCTTGCTGGCGGCATAATCGGCCGCCGGCCCGCGGTGCAGCCACCAGGCGAGGTCTCCGTCCTCATTTTCGCTTGCCATATGCAGTCGGTCGATGTCGTCCCTGGCGAGGCCGTACTGGCGTTGGGCGCCGGCATTGACGGCCAGGCGCTCACCAGGCGCCTCGAGCGCGGCCAGGGTCTGTCTGACCTGCGCCGTGCGCGTGGCGGCGTCGCCGTGGGTTGCGCCGATCCAGCCCAGCAGCTCCTGGGCCATGGGATAGATCGAGACCAGGCTGGGGTCGGCGAGCATGGCGCGAACCTCGGCGATCGACTCCTTCTCGTTGACCAGCGGCTCGGCGTCACTGGCGAACTGGTTCGAGCTGACGGATCCCGCGCGGATGGCGGCGGTCATAAAGATGGCGGCCGGCCGGTGCGGCGAGTCGCTCCCGGCGATCTGGCGAAAGGCCGCCAGCGCGGGCTGTCTGTCGCCACGGTAGAAGGCGATGGACGCGGTCTGGTAGGCCCGGTCGTCCGCCTGCAATTTCGCCAAGGCCGGGTCTTCGATCCTCAAGGGCGGCGGCAGGCCGTCCGAGCGGACACGCATCGGCGTCCCTCGGTTCGGCAAACAGGCGGCGAAAACGGCCTGCTGAGCGTCCACCCATTGAACGACATAGGGGTGGTTCGGCCCCAGTTGGCCGATCCGGGCGCGCAGCGTCTGCAGGGCGTAGTCGGGGCGGCAGTTGTTCAGGTTGAAGTATTGGCCGGGAACGAGACCGGGAAACAGGCGATCCATCAGTGGCCGCGGGGTGAACCAGTTCTCATAGATCGCCGAAACGCCCGTCTTCTCCATCTCGAACGGCGCCACGCCCTGGCCCGAGAGGGCGCGAAAGGCGCCGGGGGAATTGGGGTGGCTGAAATAGTAGTCGAGGCGATCGACCACCGGATCGGACTTGGCCGGATCGGCCCTCGCCAGGCCGGTCGCGGCGCCGGCCAGCAGGAAGACGAGGAGGGCGCGGCGTGCGCCAACAGCAGGGTTCATCCGACGGCTCCTGAGCCTGGGCATGTAGGGGCCTCAACCGGCCCGAGACCGCCACTGTCGTCGTTCCGGCCTATTTGCGTTAGCGTGAAGCTCGCCCATTCTCGTCCCCGATCCGCACCGGCGCCGAGCGCATGGCTGAAGACGGCGACAGGGTGAGGACTTGTGAGGACGGTGGATTGACGAACGCGGCCGACGGCGACCTCGATCAACAGCAAAGCGACGCCATCGCCGTGCGCATCCGAGAGGAACTGGCGCGCCGGAACATCTCGCGTCAACGACTCGCCGACGACGCCGGCCTCAGCATCTCGACGCTGGAGAAGGCCCTGGCGGGCGCCCGCCCCTTCACCTTGGGCACGTTGGTCAAGCTGGAACGCGCCTTGGGAATTAGGCTTCGCGCGTCCGCGTCCGTGTCTTCGTCGACGACCGAGGGCCTCGCCCCGCAGGCGCTAGGCGCCTATTCCCGCGCCGCCGTCACCTGGCTGGAGGGGGATTACCTCACCCTCAGGCCTTCGTTCGAACAGGCCGATGGCCTGTTCGCGTATCGCACGTCGATCACCTGGGATGCGGCGGCGTCCTGCCTGTCGTTCCATGAGGCGGCGCGCCAGGATTCGGCCTTCACCCAATCGGGCCAAGTCTCCTTGCCCAACCAGTCGGGCCACATACACCTGTTCACCAACGATCACGGCCAGCTGCGGCTGATCACCCTGGGGCGAGCGACCATCACCGGGGAGCTCTACGGCCTGATCAGCACCCTGCAGTCCGGCGCCGGGGGGCGACTTTTTCCAGTCGCCGCGCCGATCGTCTTCTCCCCGCTACGCGATCGGCCCGATCCGCCGTTCGGCAGGATCCTGCCTGGAGACAAGCAATACCAATCTTACCGCGCCATGCTGGATCGAGCGCTTCAGGAAGGGTTTGTGCGCCTGGTCGGCGGGGCGGGCTGACGGGCGGCGCTACTCCCCAACCCCCGCCGGAAACACCCCTAGCTTGGCCGCGCGCTGCATCAGCTTGCTGTCGCCCATGTCGGGCCAGGGCGCCGGTTCCGGGAATTGGCCAGCCGGCAGCGGCCAGGCGATCGGGGCGGCGGCGCCGTCTATGAGGGCTCCGGGGGCGATCTGGTCGCGGTCCACCGAGGGGTGCGCGCCCTTGGGCGCGCGGGTGCAGCCGTCGCGGAAGTAGATGGCGGTATAGGCCCGGCGGGTCTCGGCCGACCGATTGGCCTTGGCCATGTGCACCGTATAGCCATGGTGGAACAGCACATCGCCCGGCTGCGCGGGGGCATAGGTGGCCGGCGGTTGTTCGGCCTCCAGCGCCTTGCCGGCGCCGGGCTCGCTGAAGATGTTGATGTAGCGGGCCTCGCTATTCTGCGAGCCCGAGACGTAGCCCATGCAGCCGGACCGATGATCGGTCGGGGTCAGCGGGATCCAGGCGGTGATGGTGGAATCGCGAGGCTCCAGCGGCCAGTAGGGGTGGTCCTGATGCGCCTCGGTCTCGCGCCCGCCGGCCTCCTTGTAGAGGGCCTGATCGTGCCATAGCCGCACGCGCTCGGCGCCGATCAGGGCCGCCGCCGCGCCGACGACGGCGGGATGGAAGGTCAGCGGCCGCACGGCCGGAAAGTCCTCCCACAGGTACTGGCACTGCAGGAAGGACTGCTCGTAGGAGGACTTCTCCGCCAGCGGGCGGGTGTCGTGGCGCTTGCGCCTGGCGACGGCCTGATCGATCGCTTCGCGATAGTGGGCGACCTCGGCCGGATCGAGCAGGCCCTTGAGGTGGACCCAGCCGTTGCGGCGATAGGTTTCCATCATGGCCTCGGGGACGACCGATCCGTCGCTCATGAGACATTTCCTCCGGCTTCAGACTGATGCTGTTTTGGGCCGGTGATCAACGATATTCCTGCACGGTGGATTTGAGCGCACTGTCTGGGCATCGGTCGTCCTCGGATTGGCCGGCCAGCGACGGAGGGATCAATGGAGCTGAAACCACAAAGTTCGCCGGCCAACGCCAGGCTCTGGGGCGCGAGGGCGCGCGACTGGGCCGAGGTTCAGGAAGGGACTGTAAGGCCGGTCTATGAGGCGGTGCTGGCGCGAACAGGGGTCAGCGCCGGCTCGGCCTTTCTCGACGTCGGCTGCGGGGCGGGTATGGCGGCTCAACTCGCGGCCGAACGCGGCGCCGCGGTCAGCGGCGTCGATGCGGCCGAAACCATGCTCGACATCGCCCGGGAGCGCACACCAGGCGGCGATTTCCGCGTCGGCGACCTGGAGGCCTTGCCCTTCGCCGCCGCGGCCTTCGACGTGGTGACAGGGTTCAACGCCTTTCAGTACGCCGCCAACCCCGCGGTCGCCCTGATGGAAGCCCGGCGGGTGGCCCGCCCGGACGGCGTCGTGGTGATCATGACCTGGGGCGTGCCCGAGGGCATGGCGGCGGCGTCGATCGTCAGCGCCTTACGTCCGCTCCTGCCGGCCCCGCCGCCCGGCGCGCCGGGTCCGTTCGCGCTGTCGGACGAGGCGGCGCTGCGGGCGTTCGCGTCCGACGCCGGCCTGAAGCCGACCGAGGTTTTCGACGTCGATTGTCCGTGGCGCTATCCGGATGAGGCGGCCGCGATCAGGGGGCTGAATTCTTCGGGCGTGGCCGCGCGCGCGATGGAGAATTCCAGCGAGGCGGCGGTCACCGAGGCGCACAGGCTGGCCCTGGCGCCGTTCCGGCTTGCGGACGGCGGCTATCGCATCGGAGCCTCGTTCCGCTGCCTGCTGGCGCGGCCCTGAGCTGAGACCGCTGGCGAACAACCTGGGACGCCAGCAAAGCGGGCCTGAGACGGCGCAAGCTGTCGCCAATGAAGAACCGATCGGCGGCGCTTAACTCGCCGGGTGTGATGGGTCGCTTGGCGACCGTCCCGGCCTCGGCCGCCGCTGAATCGTAGATGGCGGCACGGGCCTTCCGGGGCGGTTCAATTTGAACGCGCCGCAGCCACAACATATAACGACATAAAGATATCTTTATATCATGCTTGACGGAAGGTCCCGCCACGGGCTTGATGCGAGTGTCGTGGTTCCGCGGGCGCTTGCGTCCGTGGCTAAGAGGGAAGCCGGTGGGGTGTGAAAACCCGATGCCGGCGCTGCCCCCGCAACTGTGAGCGGCGAGCCGTTGCCCGTTACGTGTCACTGACGCGCCGAACTTCATCGGTGGCGTGTCGGGAAGGCCAGGGCAAGGGCGCTGACCCGTGAGCCAGGAGACCTGCCTCGACAGATAACGTCCTCCGGCGGGGTGTCCGGTCAGGTCGCAAGACAGTCTCGACCGGCCGTGCGCTGCGTCGCGTCTGTTCGCGCCTGCGTCAAGCCTCGCCACAACAGACAATGGCAGAGGCTCATGACCGTCACCGTCGCCACCCTTGGTTTCCCCCGCATCGGCCCGCGCCGCGAGTTGAAGACCGCGCTCGAACGCTATTGGTCCGGCAAGTCCGACCAGCAGGCGCTGCTGGACCTCGCCGCCGGCCTGCGCGCGAGGACCTGGGCGCGCCAGCGCGACCTGGGCGTTGACCACATCCCCAGCAACGACTTCTCCTTCTACGACCATGTGCTGGATACCAGCGCCATGGTCGGCGCCATCCCCGCCCTCTACGGCTGGGAGGGCGGCCCGGTCGATCTGGACACCTATTTCGCCATGGCACGAGGCGCCCAAGGTGAGCTGGGGAGCGACGCGGAGCATGCCGACTGCGGCCACGGCCATCATGACGCGATCGACGTGCCAGCCGCCGAGATGACCAAGTGGTTCGACACCAACTACCACTATCTGGTGCCCGAACTGGCCAAGGGGCAGGCTTTCGCCCTGTCCTCGACAAAGGTGCTCGACGAGTTTCTTGAAGCTAAGGCGCAGGGGGTTGCGACGCGCCCGGTGCTGCTGGGGCCGGTGACCTTCCTCAAGCTGGCCAAGAGCAAGGACGAGGGCTTCGATCCCCTGACCCTGCTGGAAGACCTGATCCCGGTCTACGCCAAGGTGTTGAATCGGCTGGAGCAGGCCGGCGCGACCTGGGTGCAGATCGACGAACCCTGCCTGGTGCTCGACCTGAGCGACGCCGACCGCGCCGCCCTGGCCCGCGCCTACCATCTGCTGTCCCGGACAGCGTCGGGCGTGAAGCTGATGCTGACCACTTATTTTGGCGGCCTCGGCGACAACCTCGCCACGGCCCTGGCCCTGCCGGTCGCCGGCCTGCACGTGGACCTCGTGCGCGCGCCCGAGCAGCTTGAGCCCGTGCTGAACGGCGCTCGGCCGGATCAGCTATTGTCGCTCGGCGTCATCGATGGCCGCAACGTGTGGCGGGCCGACCTGACGAAGTTGCTGGACCGGCTCGAGCCGGTGCTGGCCGGCGGCCGCGACATCGTGCTGGCGCCCTCCTGCTCGCTGCTGCACACGCCGATCGACCTTGCCCAGGAGAAGGCGCTCGACGCCGATGTGCGCACCTGGCTGGCCTTCGCGGTGCAGAAGATCGAGGAGCTGGTGGTTCTCGCCAAGGCCTTGAACCACGGCCGCGATCATGTCGCCGAGCCGCTCGCCGCCTCGCAGGCCGCCGCCGAGGCGCGCAAGACCTCGCCCAAGATCCATGACACCGCCGTGTCGGCCCGCTTGGCCCAGGTGACCGAGGCCATGGCCAGGCGCACCTCCGCTTTCGCCGCTCGCCAGGCGGTTCAGGGACCACGCCTCGACCTGCCGCCCTTCCCGACCACCACCATTGGATCGTTTCCTCAGACGGAGGAGGTCCGCAAGGCCCGCGCGGCCCATGACAAGGGCGAGCTGAGCGACGCGGACTATGAGCAGTTTTTGCGCGAAGAGACCGCCCTGACCGTGCGCTGGCAGGAAGAGATCGGCCTGGACGTGCTGGTGCACGGCGAGTTCGAGCGCAACGACATGGTGCAGTATTTCGGCGAACAGCTTTCCGGCTTCGCCTTCACCAAGCACGGCTGGGTGCAGTCCTACGGCTCCCGCTGCGTGCGGCCGCCGATCCTCTATGGGGATGTCTCACGGCCCAAGCCGATGACGGTGGCCTGGTGGCGCTATGCCCAGAGCCTGACTGAAAAGCCGATGAAGGGCATGCTCACCGGGCCGGTGACGATCCTGAACTGGTCGTTCGTGCGCGACGATGTCACCCGCGAGTTGGCCTGCCGGCAGATCGCCCTGGCCATCCGCGACGAGGTGGCGGAGCTGGAGGCTGCAGGCGCCAAGATCATCCAGATCGACGAGGCCGCCCTGCGCGAAGGCCTGCCGCTCCGGCGCGACGACTGGGCGGGCTATCTCGCCTGGGCGGTCGAATGCTTCCGCCTGACCGCGTCGGGCGTGGCCGACCACACCCAGATCCACACCCACATGTGCTACTCGGAGTTCAACGACATCATCGGCGCCATCGGGGCCATGGACGCCGACGTGATCTCCATCGAGACGGCGCGCTCGAAGATGGAGCTGCTGGACGCCTTCGCCGATTACGCCTACCCGGCTGAAATCGGGCCGGGCGTCTACGACATCCATTCGCCCAGGGTTCCCAGCGTCGAGGAGATGACCGATCTTCTCAACGCGGCCCAGAGCCGGCTCTCCCTTGGGCAGCTCTGGGTGAACCCGGACTGCGGCCTGAAGACCCGCAAATGGCCGGAGACCCGGGCCGCGCTGGTCAACATGGTCGAGGCTGCCAGAGCGGCGCGCCAAGCCATCGGCTGAAGGCGAAGCTCACCGCAAGGCCAGGCTGGGTTTCGGTTTTTGTGGGCGCGGAGTAGGAAGCTTCAACAGTCGATAATGCCGGGGAGCGGACGCCATGAAGACCAACGCCGAGTTCGACATCATCGTCTATGGCGCCAGCGGCTTCACCGGCCGGCTGGTGGCCGAATATCTGGCGCAGCAATACGGCGTCGGCGGCGAGGTCAAATGGGCCATGGCCGGGCGCAGCGGCGCCAAGCTGGCCGCGGTGCGGGACGAGATCGGAGCGCCGGCCGAGACGCCGCTGGTCGAGGCGGACGCCGACGATCCGGCCTCGCTGCGCGCCATGGTCGGCCGGGCCAAGGCCATCATCACCACGGTCGGCCCCTACCAGCTCTATGGCAACGACCTGGTCGCGGCCTGCGCGGAGCTGGGGACGGACTATCTCGACCTCTGCGGCGAGCCGGCCTGGATGCGCAAGATGATCGACGCCCATGACGCGCAGGCCAAGCGGACCGGCGCGCGGATCGTCTTCTCCTGCGGCTTCGATTCCATCCCGTTCGAGCTGGGCGTCTATTTCCTGCAGGCGGCGGCGAAGAAGCAGTTCGGAGGGCCGGTCTCGCGCGTGCGCGGCCGGGTGCGCAAGATGCAGGGCGGCGCCTCGGGCGGCACCATCGCCTCGCTGAAGGCCACCATGGCCTCGGTGGCCAAGGACCCGACGGTGCTCGAGCTTTTGCGCAACCCCTTCGCCCTGACGCCCGGCTTTACGGGGCCGGAGCAGCCGCACGGCATGGCGGTGGAGTTCGACCCGGCCATCGACGCCTGGGTCGCGCCCTTCGTCATGGCCGCGATCAACACCCGCAACGTCCACCGCGCCAACGCCCTCTTGGGCCACGCCTGGGGCGTGGACCTGGTCTATGACGAGATGATGATCGCCGGGCCCGGCGAACAGGGCGAGCAGATCGCCAAGGCCATGGCCGGCGCCAACATGCTGGGCGGCGACGGCGCGCCGGAACCTGGCGAAGGCCCGAGCAAGGAGCAGCGCGAGAACGGCTTCTACGACGTGTTGTTCGTGGGTGAAGGCGCGGACGGGAAACAGGTCCGCGTCGCCGTCGGCGGCGACAAGGACCCCGGCTACGGCTCGACCTCGAAGATGATCGCCGAAGCGGCGGTCTGCCTGATCCAGGACGCGGCCCATCCGTCGGGCGGGGTGTGGACTCCGGGAGCTGCCATGGGCGACCGGCTGATTAAGCGGCTGATCGACAATGCGGGGATGACGTTTGAGGTGGAATAAGGGAACCGGGCGCACGTTTCAAAAATTCGTCTCGATCATCGCTGCCTCAATGTCGGCGACGGACGAGACGACATAAGGGGGTCCGAAACTCTCCACGAAGTCCGCCGGGATGACCGCCGCCGCAGCGGCGTTGGCGACACAGTAGTTGGATCTGGCGTCGCACGGCCAAAGCATCCCAGCGGGCGTCCGCTGCAAGACCTCGATCAGAGCATCCCAAAATTCCGGGAACTCCTTAAAGCCGGGTGGATGATCGACCGAGAAGCCGGTGATCTTCGGCTCCAAGCCGATCAGGATGCCCACCCCTGTGAATTCGCCATCGAGCGTCACAATCTCCCAGTGGTCGTCTGAGGGGTCCGCTATCAGTGACCCGAATGCCTGCTGAACAATGGTTCGGTCGAATGGAGTCGACTCATCCCCACATGCCGGAAAGACATAGAGACTGACGCTCATTCGCCGCGCTCCGTCGCAACTCTGTGAATGCTGCCCTAGCAGATTGAGTGGAACGTTACAAGAACAAGCGGGCAAGGCAGCAGCGGGCTTCGGACGTCAGATCACGCCGGCTGTCCGCAGCCGCTCGATCTCCTCAACCCCCAACCCCAGCCGCTCGCCGAGAACCACCTCGTTGTGCTCGCCCACCGTCTGCGGCGCGATGGTCCTCACCGCGCCCGGTGTCTCCGAGAACTTCGGGAACACGCCCTGCATCTTGAGCCCCGCCCAGCGCGGATGATCCACGCTAACGATGGCGTCTCGGGCTTCGAAGTGGGGGTCTTCGAGCATGTCGGCGGGGGCGTAGAGGCGGCCGGCGGGGATGCCGGCGTCGAGCATGGCCTTCTCCACCTGCTCCACGGTCATCGTCGAGGTCCAGGCGGCGATCAGGTCGTCCAACTCGGTCTGGTTGGCGCCGCGGGCGCCGTGGGTGGCGTAGCGGGCGTCGTCGGACAGCTCGGGGCGGCCCATGGCGGCGGCGAGGCGTTTGAACAGGCCGTCGTTGTTGGCGCCGATCATGTATTCGCCGTCCGAGCAGGGGTAGACATTGGACGGCGCGATGCCGGGCAGGATGGCGCCGGAGCGCTGGCGTGTGACGCCGGCGGCGGAGTATTCGGCGATCATCCCCTCCATCACCTGCAGCACAGATTCATAGAGGGCCGCATCGATCACCTGGCCCCGGCCGGTGGCGTGGCGGTGATGCAGGGCGGCCAGCACCCCCATGCAGCCGTAGGAGGCGGTCAGGCTGTCGCCGATGGAGACGCCCATGCGCGAGGGCGGACGGTCCGGGTCGCCGACGATCCGCCGCCAGCCGCCCATGGCCTCGCCGACGCCGCCAAAGCCGGCGCGCTCGGAATAGGGGCCGGTCTGGCCATAGCCGGACATGCGCACCACGATCAGGCGCGGGTTGTCGGCGCGGAGCTGTTCAGGGTCCAGGCCCCAGCCTTCCAGCGTGCCGGGCTTGAAGTTCTCGATCAGCACGTCGGCCTGGGCGATCAGGCGGCGGGCCAGGTCCTGGCCCTCAGGCACGCGCAGGTTCAGCGACACTGACAGCTTGTTGCGGCCGATTACTTCCCACCACACCGGCTGGCCCTGGCCCCAGACGCGCATGGGATCGCCCGCGCCCGGCGGCTCGATCTTGATCACCTCGGCGCCCATGTCGCCCAGCAGCTGGCCGCAGAAGGGGCCGGCGATCAGTTGGCCCATCTCGACGACCTTGAGGTCAGCGAGAGGGCCGGTGGCGGTAGGGGCTTTTTCAGTCATGGGCCCACCATAGCCGAGGTTTGCCGCCGGAAAACCCGGACCCAAGGTCAAGCGGTGGCGCGTTTCTCGATATTCGGCAGCAGAGCCGCCAGCAGGCCGATGGCCGGCAGGAAGGCGCAGACGTGGTAGACGGTCTCGATGCTGGTCCGGTCGGCCAACCAGCCGAGGCCCGCCGCGCCCAGGCCGCCCATGCCGAACGAGAAGCCGTAGAACAGGCCGGAGATCATGCCCACCTTGCCGGGCACCAGCTCCTGGGCGAACACGACGATGGCCGGGAAGGCCGAGGCTAGGATGACGCCGATCATCACCGTTAGCGGCCCGGTCCAGAACAGGCTGGCGTAGGGCAGCATCAGGGTGAAGGGCAGGGTGCCCAGAATCGAAAACCAGATCACATGCTTGCGGCCGAACCGGTCGCCGATCGGCCCGCCCGCCACCGTGCCCACGGCCACGGCGGCCAGGAAGGCGAACAGGTGCAGCTGCGCGTTCTGGACCGGCACATGGAAGCGGTGGATCAGGTAGAAGGTGAAGTAGCTGGTCAGGCTGGCCAGGTAGACATACTTCGAGAAGATCAGCGCCAGCAGCACCGTGATGCCGGCGACCGCCTTGCCCTTCGGCAGGGCGCCGACCTGGACGCCCGCCTTGGCGGCCTTGGTCAGCCGGGCCAGGCCGTGATTGCGATACCAGGTCGCGACATTCCACAGCACCGCGCAGGACAGCAGCGCCAGCAGGGCGAAGAAGGCCAGGCTCGACTGGCCCCAGCGGACCACAACCAGAGCCGCGGCCAGCGGGCCTAGGGCCGACCCAGCGTTGCCGCCGACCTGGAACAGGGACTGCGCCAGCCCGTGCCGCCCACCGGACGCCATCCGCGCCACGCGCGAAGACTCGGGATGAAAGACCGACGATCCAACCCCCAGCAGACAGGCGCCGAGCAGCAGCACGGGATAGGCGTGCGCGACGGACAGCACCGCCAGGCCCGCCAGGGAAAACAGCGTCCCGCCGGGCAGGGCGAGCGGGGTCGGGCGCCGGTCCGCATAGAGCCCGACCAGCGGCTGCAGCAGCGAGGCGGTGATCTGATAGGCCAGGGTCACCAGGCCGATCTGGCCGAAGGTCAGGCCGAACTGGGCCTTCAGGTTCGGATAGATGGCCGGCAGCAGCGACTGCATCATGTCGTTGAGCAGGTGGCAGAAGCTGATCGCCAGGATGACGCTGAAGACGGTAGCCGTCTGTGCGTCCGTCAGCTTGGTCTTGGGTGTTGTCGCGCTCGCGTCCATGCCGGCCTCTCTTACCTGGGCGGTTGGCATAGACCGTGTCGGCGTCTCGCGCATTTCAAATACGTCTGGGCCCAACTAGGTCCAGGCCCAAATACGTCTAGGCGTTGTCGCCCCTGAACCACTCGATGTAGCGGGCGGCGATGAAGGCCAGCATGGCCTGGCGGGTGTCGTATTCGTTGCCGGAGGCGTGCTGGTCGATGGTCCGGCGGGTCAGCATGGCGCGCATGCGGGGGAAGTCGAAGTACTGTTGCAGGCGGCCGGCCTTTTCCATGCGATCGATCTCGGCCAGCACGCGAGGCTCGATCCGCTTGGCCATGGCCAGAAAGTCGGGGCCCATGTCGTCATTGCCCGGCCGCCGGGTTTGGTACTGGGGCGGATAGAGGTCCTTCAGCGCCTTGCGCGCCAGATACCGGCTGAGACCGTCCTTGACGTAGAGGGTCTCGGGGATGGCCAGGCCGAACTCGACGACCCGCTTGTCGTGAAACGGCTGGGTGAATTCCAGACCATGCGCCGCGCCGCTGATCGAATAGGCCTGGGCGGGGAAGTTCTGTTGGCTTAGCAGGGTGCGCCGCATGCCGGCGCTGTGGGCCTCGCCTCGCTCACGCGCGAACCGCGACCGCGCGCCCTTGGGCCGGCCGTCGATCACCTGTCGTGACACCGGCAGGGTCGGTCCGAACAGGGCAAGACCGTTGCGGCGCCGGCTCAGCACATTCACCCACGAGGGCGGCACAAGTGGCGCGATGACATTGCGCAGAACGGTCCGGGGAAGGCTCTGGCCCAGATGCCTGCGCATGGCTCTGAGCTCATGAACGAAGCGGCGAAGCTCGCCCCGCATCAGCAGGCGCGGCAAGGTGTTGTTGACGCGCGGGTTGACCGTGTAGTCGCCGCCATGGCCGTCCATGACGATCCGGGCGCCCCCCGCCCTGATCGCCCGAAACAGCAGCTCCGTGTTCGGACGGTTAGGGCTGTGCCGGTTGTCGCCGGTCAGGAAACCCTTTTCCATGAAGGAGAATATGTCGGCGTCTTCGCTGGTGACGTAGCGGACATCCAGGTGGGGCATGTGCCGGCGGCACATCTCCACCCAGGGCCGGGCGTGATGGATCGTACCCTTGTAGTCCTCGGGCATAACCGAGGACGCGGCGATGAACTTGCGGCCCTGCGCCGTCGTCACCGGCCCCGCCAGGGCGCAGATGGCGCTGGAGTCGAAGCCGCCGCCCATGAACAGGCCGCCCGGGGCCGTGGCCCGACGCAGGCGGCACTCCACCGCCTCGCCGACCACCTTGCGATAGGTCTCGATATAGTAGGCCTCGTCGTGGCCCAGGTGCGCCGGGTCGGCGTGAGGCTCCCAATAGCGACGGGTTGAGACCGCACCGTCCGGCCCCACCGTCATCACCGCGCCGCCGACCAGAGCGCGAATGCCTATATAGTCGGTCGCGCCCGGATCATTTCGCTCTTCGAACAGCAGGGCTTGGGGAATGCGGTCTTCGATCAGCGTGCGCGGCGCATAGGGCAGCGCCCACAGGCCCTTGATCTGCGAGGCGAAGGCGAAATAGCCGTCACCCTGGTTATAGAAGACGTGCCGCTGGCCCATGTGGTCGCGGATCAGGGTCAGGGTCCTGGCCTCGGCGTTCCAGACCACGATCAGGAAGTCGCCGATCAGGTGGTCGGCGCAGGCCTCGCCCCAGGCTTTGTAAGCGGCGAGGATCAGGTCGCTGTCCGCCATGCCCGCCAGCGCCGCCGGATCAATGCCAAGTTCGGCGGCGACATCGTCGCGGTTGTCGATCCGCGCGTCACAGACCAGCGACAGGTGGCCATCGTGCAGGGGCTGGGCGTCGAGGCGGTCCTCGCGGGTGACCTGCATCATCAGGTGGCCGAGGCCGACCTGGCCTTGAACCCAGGCCGCCGACCCATCCGGGCCGAGATGAGCCATCCGCTCGAGCTGAAGATCGATATCTCTGGCCGCGACAGACGCGCCGTCGAAGCGAAAAACGCCGCAAAGTCCACTCATGCCCGACTAGCCGCTCCGACCTCGACAACGGGGCCTATAGCCAAATTCGGCGGCGCGCCAAGCCTTGTCGGGCGAGGCGCCGGAGATCAGGAAACGTCGGGAGAGGTGGAGGTGTGGCGTTCGGAGCCCGCCGAGTGCACGGTCTTCGCCGTACCCTGTTCGATGACCGAGGTGATCACCTGGGGCGCCGTCCAAAGCTTCCGTCCCGTGGCGCTAGCCTTGGACTCTTCGACGACAGGTTCGACCGTCTGGGTCACCATGATGAGGCTCCAAGTTTTGTGGCCCGCCGATCGCAAGCGGGGGTCTGACGCAAGGGCGACCTTAGCGGTTACCGTCGGCCGATTCAATCTTACCACGAGCCCCGATCACTGCCCGCCAGGACGCCAACACGCAATACCCATTTTTGGTTCCCGAGCAAATGTCATGCGCGACGTGGCGAAAGGCGCCGTAGGGACACGGTTGAACCGGCGCGCGTTTTGATATTCGCTCCGCCGACATTTTCGCCCTCAAACAAGACAGGTCCAAGCCATGGCCGATTCAGCTGAAAACCTGGAAATCGACGCCTTCCGCGCCGAGGCGAAAGCCTGGCTCGCCGAGAATTTCCCAGCGTCCCTGCGTGGCAAGGCTGGTGAGGCGCAGGCGTTGCTGGAAGGCGGCGCCTTCCAGGGCGACTTCCTGCTCTGGAAGCAGCGCATGGGCGCCAAGGGCTGGGGTACGCCGACCTGGCCGGCGCAGTACGGCGGTGGCGGGCTGAATGGCCAGCAGGCTCGGGTGCTGCAGCAGGAGATGAACCGTGCCGGCGCCTTCAACCCCCTGACGCAGGGCATGGGCGTGACCATGATCGGTCCGACCATCCTCGACTACGGCACAGAAGAACAGAAGGCGCAGCATCTGCCGCCGATCTGCCGCGGCGATGTGCGCTGGTGCGTCGGCTATTCCGAACCTGGCGCGGGTTCCGACCTGGCCTCGCTGCAGATGAAGTGCGAGGACGCCGGCGACCACTATGTGATCAACGGCCAGAAAATCTGGACGTCCGGCGCCCAATGGTCCGACTGGTGTGGCGCCCTGGTGCGCACCGACTTCTCTGCCCGCAAGCATGACGGGATCAGCTTCATCCTGGTCGATATGCACCAGAAGCAGATCGAAACCCGGCCGATCAAGCTGATCGCCGGCGCCTCGCCGTTCTGCGAAACCTTCTTCACCGATGCGACGGCCGGCAAGAATGGCCTGCTGGGTGAGCTCAACAAGGGCTGGACGGTGGGCAAACGGCTGCTGCAGCACGAACGCGCCAGCCAGACCGGCGCATCGGGCGGCGGTCGATCGGAGCCGCTGCAGGATGTCGCCAAGCGCTATCTGCCGGTGGACGATAAGGGCCGGCTCGAGGATATCGATCTGCGCACGCGGCTGACCGGCCACCTGATGGCGTCCAAGGCTCACAACCTGACCCTGGCCCGTGCCGTGGCTGAAGCACGCGGCAGCAACAACCCTGGCAACGCCGCTTCGGTGCTGAAAAACTCGGCCACGGTGGTGGCTCAGGGCCGTTCCGAACTGACCCTGGAGATCATGGGCAACCGTGGCCTCGGCTGGGAAGGCGAAGGCTTCAACCACGAAGAGATCGAAACCGTGCGTGGTTGGCTGTTCGGCAAGGCCATGTCGATCTACGGCGGTTCGGCCGAGATCCAGAACAACATTGTCTCCAAGCGCATCCTGGGCCTGCCGGACAACACCCAGTCCACTTGAGGTCCGGCGACCTAAGGCCATTCCCAACGGCGCGGTCTTGGTCTTAGCTGCGGGCTGACAAAAAAGCCGCGCAGGGGAAACGCCATGGCCTTCAACGAATACGCCGACCACGATGGCCTGGGCTTGGCCGGCCTGGTCAAGGCCGGTGACGTTTCGCCCGCCGAAGTCCTCGAAGCGGCGATCGAGCGGATCGAGCGCCACAACGGCGTTCTGAACGCGGTGGTGCACAAGGCCTATGATGAGGCCAGGAAGGTCGCCGCGAGCGGTCTGCCGGACGGCCCGTTCAAGGGCGTGCCCTTCCTGATCAAGGACCTGGGCGCACAGGTGAAGGGTTGGCCGCGCACCTCCGGCTCCAACTACGCGCAGGTGGCGGCCGATGCGGAAGACTCCGAACTGATCAAACGCTATCGCGCCTCGGGCGTGGTGCTGGTGGGCAAGACCAATACGCCGGAGTTCGGCATCCCCGGCGTGACCAATTCCGAGCGACTCGGCCCCAGCGGCAATCCGTGGAACCCGGAACATATCTCCGGCGGCTCGTCCGGCGGCGCGGCGGCGGCGACGGCGGCGGGCATGGTTCCGCTGGCCCACGCCAGCGACGGGCTGGGCTCGATCCGCATCCCGGCCGCCAACTGCGGCCTGGTGGGGATGAAGATCACCCGCGACCGCACGCCGATCTGCGAGGTGGTCGGCGGAGCCATGGGCTTTTCGGTCCACCATGTGGTCAGCCGCACGGTCCGCGACAGCGCCGCCATGCTGGACGCCACCGGCTATGCCCAGGTCGGCGATCCGTTCCAGGCGCCGGCCAAGGACGGCCCTTATCTGGACGAGGTCTCCAAGAGCCCCGGCAAGCTGCGGATCTCGTGGTCGGCGGAGACGCCTTCGGGACGGCCGATCGGCGGCGAGGTGCTGGAGAAGCTGCATGAGACGGTCGCCCTGCTGAAGGGGCTGGGCCACGAGGTGTTCGAGCAGGGGCTGGGCATCGACTACCGGCTGCTGTATCGCGCCCAAGGCCTCGTCAGCGCGTCCAACATGGCGGCCAGCATGTTGCGCTGGATCGAACAGCTCGGCCGTGAGCCTGGCGACGGCGAGCTTGGTCCGCTGGCGCGGCGTGGCTATGAGGCCGGCAAGAAGATCACCGGTCAGCAGGCCTTCTGGGGCTGGCAACAGTTGCGGCTGATGAACCGTCAGATTCTCGAACGGTTCGAGGGGTTCGACGTCTACCTGACCCCCACCATGTCGACCACCTCGCCGCGGATCGACTGGCTGAACCCGCTGACGGTGGACCTGAAGGACTTCGACCACCGCCAAGCCGACACCTACGCCACCACCCCGCCGTTCAACTTCACCGGCCAACCGTCCCTGTCCCTGCCGCTGTGGCAATCGAAGGACGGCCTGCCGATCGGGATGATGTTCAGTGGCCGGTTCGCGGACGAAGCGACCCTCTATCGCCTGGCGGGGCAGCTGGAGAAGGAACTTCCCTGGAAGGACCGGCGCCCACCGATCTGGAACTAGGGGCGCCGGTCGTCAGCGGTTTCCAGGGGCTCGGCGGTGTTGCGACGGTCGAACCACTCCAGACGCCGGGCGACCAGCACCCCGCGGATGGCAAGCGCGATCCTGACCATATCCTTCGGCTTGGCCGCGAGCGTTGAGCCGCTCAGCGCCCGAGCGATGGCATCGAAATCGAGATAGCGGGCCATCCGGGGGTTGGTTCGCAGCCGTTCCGTCTCCGCGCGAAATTCCGGAAGGGCCTTGTCGATGCGCGCGGGAATATTTGGCGTCATCGGCTGATTGGCTCGGCCTCGCCGGCGAAACTCCGGCGGGAAGACGTCGGACATCGCGCGAAAGGCGAGATAGCGGTTGCGGCCGTCCCGTACATAGAGGTCCTCGGGTACGGCGAGAGCGAACTCGACGATTCGGCGATCATGGAATGGCCGGGTGAAGTCCAACCCATGCGCTCCCGCGGGAACGGTCATGCTGTTCAGCGCCAGATTGGCGACGGTGCGCTGGGTTACGGCGATCCGTGCGCGCATCTCCGTCACCGGGACTTTGGCGGCCGGGCGATCCTCGCCCACGGCGCCGCGGTTCATCAGATCCTTGAGCCAGGCTCGGTTGATCATCATGTCGTTGCGCGCGTCACCGAAGCCTAGCCGCCAGCGCCGGTAGGCGGTCCACTGCCGCGAGAAGAAGGCTTTGGTCAGCACCTCTTTCACGAGGGTCGAGGGTAGCGACTGGCCCGTCATCCGCACGTGTGAACCGAGTTCGCGGATGAAGTCGCGCAAACGGCCCAGGCGCAGCAAGCGCGCCAGGCCGCCGTAGCCCCTGGGATGGACGGTGTAGTCGCCGCCCATGCCATCCATAAGCAGGCGCGACCCCGACTTCCGCGCTTCGGCGTAGAGGCGGGCCATGGTCTGATGATTGGCTGGCGCGCGCCCGTCGTTTTGTAGGAACTGCTGCTCCAGGCCCTCGAATGGCGGTGCCTGATCGTCGACGATGTAGCGAGTCTCCAGCCGCGGCATGACGCGGGCGCAGGCTTCCACCCAGGGGCGAATGTCGGTTGTGGCGCTGCGCCAGGTCTCGCCGACGACGACGGAAAGGCCGATCAGATTGCGGTTCTGCGTCGCCAGAAGGGGTTGGGCCAGGCCGGCGATGGCGGCGCTATCCAAGCCACCACTCAGCATCAGGGCTGCCGGCTGGTTCAGTCGCCGCAGCCGGCACTCGATCGCTTCGGTCAACAGGGCGCGATAGGTGCGGACGTAGTAGGCTTCGTCTTGGCCTTGGTGTGCGGGCTCTACCCGCGGGTCCCAATACCGGTGGTGATCGACGCGGCCGTCACCATGAATCGTCATCGTCGAGCCGCCAGGCAGGCCGAAGATGGCTTCATAACCGGTCGAGCCGGCCTGATTTGGATCACCCACGAGTCCGAGCGCCTGACTGATCGAGTCTTCGGTCATTTGACGGGGCACGCCGTCCAGCGCCCAGAGCGCCTTGAGTTCGGAAGCGAAGGTGAAGGCGTTGTGTCCGAGATGGTAGAAAAAGCCGCGCTGGCCCATGTGATCGCGCGCCAGGAACAGGATCTGAGCGCGCTCGTCCCAGACGGCGAAGGCGAAATCCCCCAGCAGTCGGGCGGCGCAACCGTCACCCCAAGCCTTGTAAGCGGCCAGCACCAGGGCGCTGTCGGGCATGTCCGCCAGCGCCGCCTCGTCCAGGCCCAGATCGGCCGCCAAGGTTTCGCGGTTATCGATACGGCAATCCGCGACCAGGGTCAGCCCGGCCGCTCGGTCGACCAGCGGTTGGGCTTCGAACCGGTCCTCCCGATTGACCCGGAGCAGGCGATTGCCGAGTCCCACGGACCCGTCGAGGACCACCTTGCCTGCATCCGGTCCGCGGTGAGCCAGAATCCTCGACATCCGCTCGAGATCGGCATGAGCGGCATGGTCGCTGTCCAGCCGCAGCATGCCAAAGATCGCGCTCATCGGCCCCCTATTCGCCCGTCGCCGTCCATTGCCGACTATGCGAGGGGCGACAGTGTGATGGTTTCTAACGGTGGAAGAGCCGCGGAGTCCATTCGGCCCGCCAGGTCCAGAAGTCGCGTGTCGGCATTGTAGCGGACGTTGCGGATTTCACAAATAATGTCAAAATCCGGCGGTAGGTTAACGCGGAAACAGGAGCCGGTATGAACGAGGACCCCACCAAATCAGTCTCGACGACCGAGTCGGACCTCCCGTCACGTCGATCGTGGTCCACGCCGATGGTGATCGTCGCCACGGTTAGTCGCGAGACCCAGGGCAGTCACACGTTCAAACTTACGCCCTCGCTTGCGGACTACACGACGGGTGTCTCTCACGTCGGGTCCTAGAGACCGCCGGCGGCCCGCGATTAGTGGGGGCGCGCAAGCAGGTCGGACATGACGCGCTGTCCGCCCTCGAACTCAGCGTAATTTTACCTCGCCGTCGTTCACGCCGCCCGCGTTCGGCGACAGGGCGCAAGACGGTGAACCAAACCTTGAGTTCCGCGTTGCGGTAGCTTGGCCTTAGTTTGGGGCGGCTTCGCCATGGATGTCGGCTCCGCCGAACAGGACGACGAGCACGACACGGCGACGGACGATCTGCCCTTCCGGCAGGTTGCTCAACATCTTTCCACGCCCTGCTGGATTTCCGACGCTGAAGGCCGGATCGTCTGGGTGAACGATGCCTGGATCGACTACACCGGCATGACGGTCCAGCAGATCCAGGCCAAAGGCCTGCAGAGCCTGCATGACCCGGATCTCTACGAAGAGGTCGCCGGCCGATGGCAGACGGTCAAGGCCGCCGGCCTGGCTGCCGAGATGGTCTTTCCTCTGCGCGGACGTGACGGAAGCTTCAGACCCTTCCACACCCGCGTCGCGCCGCTGCGCGATCCCAGTGGGGCGGTGACGCGCTGGTTCGGCGTCAACACCGACGTCTCCACCCAATCGGACGCGGAAGCCCAGCTGGTCCTTAGTGAGGAAAAGCTGCGGGAGGTGTTCGACCGCGCGGGCGATGGCATCTTCGTCACCGACGGTGATGGGCGGCTGGTGGATGTGAACACCGCCGCCTGCGCCATGGGCCAGTATTCGCGAGACGAGCTGCTCGCCATGTCGGTCTGGGCGTTGGTCGATACGGACCAGCAGGAACGGCTCGCCGGCGCCCGCGCGGGCGAAGACTCGATCCGCGACTGGCGCATAAGACGCAAGGACGGCTCTTTCCTGGAGGTCGAGGTCTCAAGCCGGCGTCTGTCCGATGGCCGCAGGCTTGGCGTGGCCCGTGACGTTACCGGCCGCCGTCTGGTCGAACGGGCCGAGCGGCAGGCGCTCAGTGAGCTCGTCACCGCCCAGACCGCGCGCGCCACCGACGCCGAGCGGCAGATGCGGCACTTCTGGGACGCCTCCCATGACCTGTTCGCCATCGTCTCGACGACGGATGGCGTGGCGCGGATGATCAATGAGCGCGCCTGGACCGAGACCCTCGGATTCTCGGCCGCGGAGATAACCAGCCGCCGCCTGATCGATTTCGTGCATCCCGAGGATCGCGAAAAAACCCTCGCCATGCGCCAGTCCAGCCTGACCGAGCGCGCCTACTTCGGCTTCGAGAACCGCTACCTGCACCGCGACGGCCATATCGTCTGGTTGTCCTGGAACGTCGTGCGGGAACGGGAACTGATCTACTGCAACGGCCGCGACATCAGCCGTGAGAAGGAAGATCAGAGCCACCTTGCGCGGACCGAAGGCCAGTTCCGCATCCTGGTGGATGGTGTCGTCGATTATTCGCTGTTCATGCTCAGCCCGGCCGGCGCGGTCGAGAGCTGGAACGTGGGCGCCCAAAGGACCAAGGGCTATACGGCCGACGAGATTATCGGCAAGCATCTCTCGGTCTTCTACACCGAGGATGACCGCAAGGCCGGCCGGCCGGAGATCGGGCTGAGGACCGCCGCCGAGCAGGGCCGTTACGAGGCCGAGGGCTGGCGGGTGCGCAAGGACGGCAGCCTGTTTTGGGCCAATGTGGTGCTCGACGCGATCCGAGACAGCGATGGCGTCCTGGTCGGCTACGCCAAGATCACCCGAGACATCACCGAGCGCAGAAACGCCCAGCTTGAGCTGCAGCGCGCCAATGAGCGGCTGGCGCAGGCGCAGAAGATGGAAGCGCTGGGCCAGCTTACCGGCGGCGTCGCGCACGACTTCAACAACCTGCTGATGATCATGGGCGGGCAGGCCGAACTGCTCGGGCGGCGGATGGGCGACGACGAGCGGGGCCACCGGTCGGTGGCGGCCATCGCCGAGGCGGCCAAGCGCGGGCAGGTGCTGACCCGCCATCTGCTGGCCTTCGCGCGCCGCCAGCGCCTCAGCCCCGCGCCGGTGTCGTTCGCCGCTCGCGTCGCCGACCTTCAGGCCCTGCTGAGCTCCAGCCTGGCGCCCTCGGTCGATCTGGTCATCGACTGCCCGGACGACGTCTGGACGGTGGAGGTCGATATCAACGAGCTTGAACTGGCCCTGCTCAACATGGCGGTCAACGCGCGAGACGCGATGCCGTCGGGCGGCCAGCTGCGGATATCGGCGGCCAACAGGAGCCTGTCCGAGGCGGAGGGCGGCCCGGACATCGGCGGCGACGTGGTCGAACTCATCATCGCCGATAATGGCGTCGGCATTCCGGCGGACATCCTGCCCAAGGTGATCGACCCCTTCTTCTCAACCAAGGGTCCGAACAAGGGCACCGGCCTTGGCCTGTCCCAGGTCTACGGCTTCGTGAAGCAGTCCGGCGGCCGGATGACGGTGGACAGCGAGCTCGGCCAGGGAACCACCATCAGCCTTTGGTTTCCGCGGGTGTCGGCGCGGCCGATGGAAGCCGTGGCCAAGCCTCAGGCCAGCCTGACCGAAAGTCTCGAAATCCTGTGCGTCGAGGACAATCTTGACGTGGCGGATGTCGCCGGCGGCCTGCTGCAGCACCTGGGTCATGGCGTCAGGGTGGTCAATTCCGCGGCCGCGGCCATGGAATTGTTGCAGCAGGGTCCACGACCGAGCCTGGTGTTCAGCGACATCGTCATGGCTGGCGAGATGGACGGTCTTGGCCTTGCCCGGGAGATTCGTCGTCGCTGGCCCGACCTGCCGATCCTGCTGGCCACCGGTTACAGCCGCGAAGCCGACGCCATAGGCGACGAGTTCCCGATCCTGCCCAAGCCCTATCAGGTCGGCGAATTGAGCGGCGCGCTGAGCGCTGCGCTCAACCGGTGGCGTTCGGTTCACTAGCGAGCATCGACCCTCAGGCCTCGTCCGCCGCAACATAGACGAATGTGGTCAGCCCCGACCTCGAGCGGACTTCTACCCGGACATAGTCATCGACCTCATAAGCGTCGGCGGCGGCCAGTTCGGCCGGCGTGATCTCGAAGATGACCCCCTCCACCGCCGCGTCGGGGTCGGCGCTGCGGCGCATGATCAGGTGGTGGGTTTCGCCGCTGGCGGCGATGATCGCCGGATCGGTGATCTCGATCCTGGACAGGGCGAAGCCCGGAATGGCGTCAGGGGCGCCGGCCAGCTCCCGTCCAAAGGTGGAAAGCTGCACGGCCTTGTATCGCAAGGTCCCGTAGGAAAAGAGCCGCGCCATGCCTTCGCTCATCGGTGTCTTCCTCTCATCCACGGCGCGATAGTCTGAAATTCTCAAGTAGAATTTTGTCGGATGCCCGACAATAGGCGTCGAGGCGGGCGGTGATGGAGCCTTTGTTCGACCTGGGCGTTGTGTCTCCATGCCCAGATCAGCACGCGCACTGCCCACAGTCTCCGGCCAGGGGACGTTATTGTTGGGGCGAACCCCGTACGACGTCGGCTATGATATCGCCAGCGGCGACAAGCTGAAATCCGGCAAGGGGTCGGCGACCGGCTCGCCCGACATCATGCGCTACGCCTTCTCCGCGGGGCAGGCGACCTTGACCCTTGAAGAGGGCCCGACGGTGTCCATCCTTTTCGTCGCCCATACGGCCGGTAGCGACACCGCCTATTTCGAGATCGGCAGCTCGCGTCTCTGATATTGTCCGCGGTCTGAAGGCCCGTGACAGGTCGCTCCGACTGGACGACAGTGACTTGGGCGGCAGTGAGATTGGCATGAGCGTAGCCTTCACCAAGGAAGAAGACAGCGAAGCGGCGGCGGCCGATCTGCCGGACCGGCCGATTTCGGCCGAGCCTAACTTTGTCACCGCTTCGGGGTTGGCCCTGCTCGACACTCAGCTGGACGCGGCCAAGGCCGCCTATGCCGCCGCCCAGGTCGGCGAGAGCGTCAGCGCCGACCGCACCGCCATGGCCCGCGCCACGCGGGACCTGCGCTACTATTCCGCCCGCCGGGCGTCGGCCCAGCTGGTCGAGCCAGGCGCGGCGACGGACCGCGCCGCCTTCGGCTCCCGGGTGACCATCGAGCGCGAGGACGGGCGGGTGCAGACTTTCCGCATCGTCGGCGAAGACGAGGCCGATCCCAGCCAGGGGTCGGTTTCCTATGTCTCGCCCCTGGCCAGGGCGGTCGCCGGCAAAGAAGTCGGCGACGTCTTTCAGCTCGCGGGAGCCGAGGTCGAACTGGTCGCCATCGGCTAAGGCTCAGGAGCTCAGGCCGCCATCGTTTCCGGGGGGCCGAGGTGCATCAGGTAGTCGGGCTTGCCCAGGGTCACGCCCTCCTTGCGCAGGATGGCGTAGGCGGTGGTGACGTGGAAATAGAAGTTGGGCAGGGCGAAGCCGGACAGGAACTGGGCGCCGGTGAAGCGATAGCCCATGCCGTTCGGGAACTTCAGCTCGACCTGGCGATCGGCGGCCCCGTCGAAAGCGCTGGCGTCGAAGCTGTTCACATAGTCGATGGTCTTCTGGCAGCGCGCCTTCAACTCGGCGAAGCTGGCTTCGGTGTCCGGCATCGGCGGCGGGGTGACGCCCAGCAGGCGGCCGATGGCGTTCTTGGCGGTGTCCGAACTGATCTGGATCTGGGCCGAGAAGGGCAACATGTCCGGAGCCAGCCGGGCTTCCATCAGCGCGGACTCAGTCTTGCCTTCGGCCAGCGCCTTGTCGAGCCAGGCCTGCATATTGGTCATGGCGCGCGTGAAGATGGGCGCCGAGGCGTCGTAAATCGTGAAACTCATAAGTCCCTCCCGTTGAGGCTCCATATCTGGCGACTCGGGACCCGGATAGCCAGGGCGAGTCAGGGATTGATTGCAGCTCGGGCCGCTTTTGCCGCCGCGACGATGACGTCGATGCGGTGGGTCCACAGATGGCCGGCGGCGACCCGCCGCTGACCGGCGCGAGCGATGGCGTAGGCGCGGGCCGGATCCTCGGCCAGGGCGCCGATGGCGGCGAGGTCCTCGTCCAGGCGGGTCCAGCGGAAGACGGCCAGTTCGGCCTCAAGATCGAAGTTGGCCGCGTAGAAGCTGCTGCCATCCGTGGCGGCCACCGCGCCGGCGTTGGCCGCACAGAGCGGCCGCTCGTGCGAGCCCTGGCCGAAGTTGGCGTTGGCGCTGAGGACGACGCGCGATGTGGCCATCAGCGCCAGGGTCTCGTCGAACCGCGCCGGGCCGACCAGGGTAATCGCCTTGTGGCGGTCCAGGCCTTGGTCATAGCCGTCGCCGACCAGATGGACGGGCAGACCCAGGCGGATCACCGCGTCGAGCAGGAAAAGGCGCCGCTGGGTCCGCACCTGTTCGTGCACGTAGGACGCGAGCTTGCGGAAGGCGGCGAAGTCCGGATCGGCCGGGTCGAGGCCTGCATTGCCCATGGCCTGGTCCAGGGCATCGAGGGGCGCCAACCAATCGACGGCGAGGCAGCGTTCGACGGCTTCGGCGAAGATGGCCTGCACGGCGGGCTGGAGGTTGCGCCATCCGACCGGCGGCGCGCCGTGGAAGGTGCCGGGCATAAGGATGCGGATCGGCCTGTGCGCGGCGAAGTCGGCTGCATCCAGCCCCGGCGAGACGGTGGGGCCGGTCGCCGCGTGCGGGCCGAACGCCAGGCTGGCGAAACGGTCTGGCGGGTAGAGGGAGGCGACGGCCGCCACGTGGCTCTCATCCACCATCAACAGCCCGACCTTGGGCGAGGTGGCCTCCAGCCGGGTCAGGTGGGACAGGGGATAGTCCACATATTGGACGATGTGCGGCGCCCCGACCATGTCGCCAATGTACCGCCCCTGCTCGTCCCGGGACTCGCCGAAGATGCCGAAGGAGAAGACCAGCTCCACAGGCTCGCCGGCGATGAAGGCGTCCAGCGCGGCCTGGTCGGGAACCGACGGGTCGAGAATGAAGACCTCATAGCTCGTGGCCTGGAAGGCGGCGGCCAGGTCGTCGATAAACAGCCTGAGGACGTCGTAGACCGACTGGCCTTTGATCAGCAGGGCTTTCACGAGCCTTGGCGCCTCGGTCGCTGAACGGATGCGCGACTCGGGGTCTCGCGACTCGTCTTATGCGGCCGCGCGCAGGCAGCGCCAACAGCGGCGCGGAAAGCCTGGGCGCCGCGAGCCCGATGGCCACGCGGCGCCCGGGGTAAGCCGTCTTTGGTTATGGGTTGACCACTGCGACGATCTTGCGGTCGTTGCGGTCGATCAGCAGCCGCTGGCCATTCACATAGGTCCAGCGGTAGCGGTCGTAGTTGGGCACGTCATAGACCGTCACCCCGTCGGGCAGGACCGTACCCACGCGCAGGTCGCCGTTATAGGACGCGGGAGCGACGTTCTGGGTGGTGATATAGGTCTTCACCCGCTTGGGCGGATCGACCGCCGCGCCGGCCGCGCCGCCGGCCACCGCGCCAACGACGGCGCCGACAGGGCCGCCGACGATCGCGCCGGCGACAGCACCGCCCGCGATGCCTGCACCGGCGCCGGCGCTGCCCTTGTCCTTCACCACGGTGGTCGTGGTGGTCGTATCGCTCTGGGCGAACGCAGGGGCGGTGGCCAGGATCAGGCTCGCGGCGCCTACGCTAAGCAGAATGGTTTTCATCAGTCCTCTCCATGATTCCCCGATCACCAAAACGCGAGCGTTTAAGGCCCAGTTCCTACGGTCACGCCTGGACCCGGCGCGAGCGGGGCCGAGCCCCGAGGGCGTCGAAGACTCTCAAACGCCGGGTTTGACGGTTGCGAAGCCGGGCTTTCTCCAACATCGTCGCGACTTGTTTTCGGGAGGAACGATCGATGACCAGTTTGACCGGATGGCGCGCCGTGCTCGCGGGCTGCGCCTTGGCTTCAGGCATTTCGGGCGTGGCGATGGCCGCCTGTCCTCCGGGCCTGCCGGCCGGGATCGCCTGTGGCGCGCCGGACGCCAAGCTGGCGCCGGCCGGCGACTATGACGTCGATGGCTCCCACGCCGGCGTCATCGCCCGGGTCTCGCACATCGGCTATTCGTACAGCATCTTTCGGTTCGACCATGTGAAGGGTCACTTGACCTGGGATCCGGCGGCGACGGCCAAGTCCACCCTGAGCGCGGATGTCGAGACCGGCTCCATCGCCACCAATGTTCCGAATTTTCCCGCCGAACTGACCGGGCCGGGCTTCCTCAACGCCAAGGATTTCCCGGACGCGACCTTCGTCTCCACCGCCTTCCACAAGACCGGCCCCACCAAGGGCAAGGTCAGTGGCGTCTTCACCCTGAGAGGCAAGTCCAAGCCGGTGACCTTGGACGTGACCCTGATCGGCGCCGGCCCTGGCTTCGGCGCCCCGCGCATGGGGGTGCACGCCGAAGGCTGGATCGATCCTAAGGACTACGGCCTGCCACCCATGTTCGCCGTGCCGATCGAGCTGCTGATCGACGTGGAGTTCGTGAAGGCGAAGTAGGGCGCGCGCCGGTGCGTCCTTCGACGCGCCGGCTGCGCCGTCGGCTCAGGATGACGTGGCTTTGTGGGCTCTATAATTCCACGTCATGCTGAGCCGGGCGCTCTTCGCGCTCGTGTCGAAGCACGCAACGGCCACGCAACTGTTGCCTTGACTCATCCGTGCGCCCAAACTAACCGTTAGTCATGGCTAACGTATCCGCCCTTGCTATCGAGGCCTTCGGCGCGTTGGGCGATCCAACCCGGCGGGCGATCTTCGAGCGGCTGGCCGAGGGGCCGGCCGCGGTGGGGGAGCTGGCGGCCAGGCTGCCGGTGACCCGGCCGGCGGTGTCCCAGCACCTGAAGGTGCTGAAGGAGGCCGGGCTGGTGACTGAGACCCCCGATGGTACGCGCCGCATCTATCGCCTCGATCCCCGGGGCATCGGCGCCATGCGCGACTGGCTCGACGCCTACTGGGGCTCGGCGCTGGACGCTTTCGCCAAATATGTCGACGAACAGGCCGAACTGGAGCCGCCGGAATGACCATCGCCCCCATCGTCCAAAGCGTGGAGGTCAAGGCCTCGCCCGCGCGGGCCTTCGAGCTGTTCACCATCGACTTCGGCAAGTGGCGGCCCGCCATGATGACCATCGGCGCAAGTCCGTCAGTGACGGTCCAGTTTGAACCCAAGCCGGGCGGCGATGTGTTCGAACAGGCGCAGGACGGAACGACGACCCCGTGGGGCAAGGTGCTCGCATGGGAGCCGCCCTCGCGGCTGGCGTTCACCTGGCAGATCAGCAGCCAATGGGCCTATGACCCGGACCTGATCACGGAGATCGAAGTCCGCTTCGAGGCCGCGGGCGAAGGCCGCACCAAGGTCACTCTGACGCACAGCAAGCTTGAAGCCTACGGCGCCGACGGGGCCAAACACGCGGAGACCCTGCGCAACGGCTGGCCCGGCATCATGGCCAGCTTCGGCGGCTATGCCGACGCCAACGCCTGAGCGGGATCCATGTCCCAATTCACCGTCTACAGCATCCCCGGCAGCCCCTATGGCCGCGCGGTGCTCGCCGCCTTGAAGGAGAAGGGCGCCGCGTTCAGCTACTCGCCCGTCGCGCCGGGGACCTTCGCCAAGGAGCCGCACATCCTGCGCCACCGGTTCGGCAAGGTCCCGGTGCTCGAGCATGACGACTTCATGCTCTACGAGACCCAGGCCATCCTGCGCTACCTGGATCGGGTGCTGCCCGAGCCGGCCCTGACCCCCGCCGATCCCAAGGCCGCGGCGCGGATGGACCAGGTGCTGAACATCAACGACTGCTACCTGTTCAACGGCGTCGCCACCACTATCGGCTTTCAGCGGGTGGTGGGGCCGAGGGTGCTGGGCATGCCCACCGACGAGGCAGTCTGCGCGGCGGCCATGCCCCGGGCGCACCTGGTGTTCGACGAGCTGGGCCGCTTGCTGGGTGAGCAGTCCTATTTCGCCGGCGACGCGATCAGCCTGGCCGATATCGCCGTCGCCAGCCAGATGGACTTCTATGTGGGCCTGCCGGAATGGGCGCCGCTGACGGGCGGCAATCCCAACCTGGTGAGCTGGCTGACGCGGATGAACGCAAGGCCGAGCTTCAAGGAAACCACCTGGGATCACACGGCGGCGATGGCGGCGGCCTAGGCCTACCTCCCCCGCGACAACGAGGGCCGGCTGCTGGCGCTCATGTCGCAGGCCGTTGCGCGGTCGTCCTGACCGCCTTCGGCTTCACGCCGAACAGGAACCGGGTGACGGCGAACGGGCGGATGGCGGCCTCGTAGATGGCGAATGAGCCCAGGCCCGTGGCGCCGGCCAGCAAGGCGACCTCGGCCCATAGCGGAAGCTGCAGCGGGAACAGCCAGAAGGCGGTGACCAGCAGGATCGGCTGGTGCAGCACATAGACCGGCAGCACCGCCTCGTTCAGGTGCGACAGCAGCCGGGACGGTCGGTTCAGCATGGCCTTCGCAAAACCGCACAGGGCGCAGATCGCCGCCCAGGCATAGAGGCCTGAGACCGCGTTCCACAGCGGGTCGTTCACCTGCGTCTGGATCGCCAGCAGCACGGCCGCTATGGCCAGGGCCTTGCCGCGATGGGCTTCCAGCAGACTCCAGAAGCGGTCCTGCCGCGCCGCCAGCAGGCCGGTCACGAACAGGCCTATCCACTTCAGATGACCGCCCCAGTCATTCACCAGGGCGTCGGTGATCGGCGCCTTGGTCAGGATCAGCAGGTTGGTGATCGCGAGCCAGACTGGCGGCGCCAGGATCAGCACCCAGGGCGATATCGGCGCCTTGCCGCGTACGTGCAGAAGCCGCCCAGCGCCGATTACGGCCGCCGCCGCCAGGGCGTAGATCAGCAGATAGACCAGGAACCACAGGTGGTCCCAGGTCGGCATGGTCATGTGCAGGGGCCGGACCAGGGTCTGGTCCGCGCGCAGGTACTCGGTCCACCAGAAGGTGAGGAAGTCCATGTGCAGGCCGGCGCGGCTGACCAGCACCACATAGGTCTGCGGCGGGATCACCACGAACATGCCGAACAGGATCACCGGCTGTAGCCGCCGGAAGCGGTCGAGGGCGAAGGCGCCGGGCCCCAGCTTGTCGATCAGGAAGCGGGCGGCCACGCCGGAGATCAGGAACAGCAGGGCCAGCCGCCAGGCGCTGAGCGCATTCATCCAGGGCTCGATGCCCGGGAAGATGCGCGGGCTCTTCAGATTGTAATGCCAGGTCACGTAGAGCATCCCGACGTGGAAGAAGATCAGGGCGCCGAAGGCCAGCACCCGCAGCCAGTCGAGGAAGTACTTCCGGGTTTCCATCGCGGGATCCTGTTCAACACGGCGAAACGCCGGGGCGTCCGGTGTCTGACAGGGCAGGGCAGGGCGTGGCGCGCCAGTTTCTTCAAGCGCCGGCCGATTTCAGGAATTGGGGTGGTTATTCAGGTTCCGGTGCGGTTTCCGCAGCCCCGCCCAGCGTTTCGGCGCGCCAGACCGACGGCGTGACGCCCATGATCTCGCGGAAGCCGCGGTTGAAGGTGTTGACCGAGGCATAGCCGACCGACAGCGCTATGGTCAGGATCGGGGTGCGGCGAAGGCCAGGGTCGCCGAGCTGGCGGCAGGCTTCGCGCACCCGGTGGTCGTGTAGCAGGGCGTTGAAATTGCGGTAGCCCAACTGCTCGTGGATCAGCTTGCGCAGGCGGTACTCCGGCAGGCCGACCCGATCCGCCAGCTGCCTTAGCGACAGGCCTTCCTCCTGCCAGACCCGATCGGTCTCCAGCAGCGTGGTCAGTCGCGCCAGGGCGGGACCAGCGTCGGCTCCGGCGGTGGGCTGTCGCCGCGCCGTGCTCGCCGGCTCGAAGGCGAGATAGCGGCCCACATCGACCTCGGTCAGCTGGAACAGGACAAAGGTCAGGATCGTCAGGTCGGCCAGGGTCAGGGCCACGTGGACGGCGTAGTTGGCCGGGCTGTCGGGGTTGATCAGCACGCGGGTCAAAAGCCCCGACACCAGGGTGAGCAGGCCGCTCACGACCAGGGTCAACAAGCGGGTGCGCCGCCGCCGCTCGATCAGGTCCACCCGCCAATCGGCGACGGTCCAGTAGAGGGCAAAGCCAGCGAACACGGTTTGCAGCAAGGCGGGCGTGGTCTGAGTGGCGAGACGGGCATACCGCCAGCCCGAGGGAATGATCGCCCGACCTGGCTCTTCCAGCACCAGTTGCGCGGCCAACAGGACCAGCAGCCATCGGGGAAAACGTCGCCCGTCGGTGAACAGGGTGAAGCACAGCAGCATGAACAGGCCCGGCGTCATATTGCGGGCGAGATTGAGTGCGCCAGCCCAGCGACCGAGATCGATCCGGAAGGCCGGCGGCATCCAGGGTCCGTACTCTTGATGGCCAAGCAGCACGCCGCAGCCGGTGCAGAAGGCGATCAGGCAAATCAGCTGGGCGCTGCGCAGACGAGGCTGGCTGGCCAGCAGCCGCCCACACAGCAGCGCTGCGCAGACAATGGCCGCCACGTCGATCGCCAGCAGGATCAGCGGCCAGTTCAAACGGTCTTCGCGCTCCCTCAGTTCGGCGGCCTTCGGCCGCACATTTTCGCCAACCCATCAAATACACAACTACCGTTGCTCATGGCATTCGCCTGGCGAGCGGCCTACCGTAGCGCATGGCCCAGCTCTCAGACGACCTCCGCGTCCTGCTCGATCGCTATTGCGAGTGCGTGCTCATTCGCCACGCCGAAGGCGGATATGACCTGGACACCGCCCGCGCCGAATTGGTCGAGGCGTTCGGTCTGATCCCGCGCGGCGAGACCGTCTTCCGCGCGCATATTCAATCGGTCATCGACGCCGGCGACGAGGCCTGATCCTCACCCGCCGACCTTCGTCACGTTCGCCTCGGTGTTCCGGTCGATCAGCTTGTCGTAGGGATCGACGCCGGCGAAGGTCACGGCCCGGGGTGCGATAAAGCTCAGGGTCTGGGTTCCCGAGTGGATCGGCATGCGCTGGAAGGTCACCACATGCTTTGACGAGAACTTGTCGTCGCCGGGGCTGAGGTCGAAGGCGCCCACGTCCAGCGCCTCGTTCATCGGCGCCTCGGTCTCCTTGCCCGAGCCGTCGGCGTAGAGCTTCTTGGCGGTCACCGTCAGGGTCACGTCGTAGCGGCCATCGGCGCGCTTCTTCGACACCGCCTTGGTGGCCTTGATGTCGTAGAGGGTGATCTTCTCGAACAGGTCGGTGATCAGCTGCTGCTTATCCGCCGGCGCCTCCTGGCGCAGGTCCTTCACCAGCTCCAGCGATGTCGGATAGGGAGGGCCCTTGAAGGCGTAGTCGTGCAGCAGGTGGCGCAGGGCGCGGTTGACCGCATCCTCGCCGATCTCGTCCTGTAGCCGGTACATCACCAGCGAGCCCTTGCGGTAGTGGATGTATTGCTGGTTCTCGACCTTCTCCAGCGGCTGCTCCTGCAGCACATCTCCGCCACGGCTGCGCAGATAGCTGTCGAGCTCGAACTTGAGGAACTTCCGCATCATGTCGGGGCCGTACATGTGCTTCATCACCATGCCGGCTGAGTATTGGGCCAGGGTCTCCGACAGCACGGTCGAGCCCTGCTCGTCGGCGCCGATCACCTGGTGCGCCCACCACTGGTGCGCCAACTCGTGCGCGCCGACATAGGTGACCATGTCGATGTGGTTGGCCGTGTCGCGGTTGTCGGCGATGAAGAAGATGCCCTCAGACCAGGCGATGGTGTTGGCGAAGCTCTGTGCAAACGCGCCCTGCGGGGCCGGGAACTCCAGCACCCGCACCTGATGGAACTGATAGGGGCTGAAGTTGGCGTCGTAGTAGTCGAGGCCGGCCTTCATGCCCTTCTGGATCAGCGGCACGTTCCACGGATGTTTGGCGTCGTGGTAGACGCTGATATCGACGCCTTTGTACTTGACGCTTGAGACGGCGTAGCGGCCCGACTGGGCAGAGAAGAAGTGCAGGATCGGCGAGTCGGTCACGCAGTGGATCGTCCGTCGGCCGTCTTTCACCGTGTCCGAGGTCAGGTAGCCTGGCGAGACAGGAATCTGGTCGGCGTCGGTGGTGACGGTGAGGTCGGCGGTGATCCAGTCGGAGTCATGCCGGATATAGTTGACCTGATCCGCGCCGGGCTGGCCCAGTCGCGGCATCCGCAGCTCCGCCGGCAGACCGTATTTGCGCCGCTTGGAGCGGTCTTGCAGGGAAAGGCGCTGGTCCATCCCGATGGTGGGGGACAGGATCACGTCGTTGACGAAGGTTCCGTTGCCGACGACGTCGAGGATATTGTCGCCGTTGCGGAATCCCTGCTGTCGGTAGGTGGTCGCAAACGTCATCGTGCGCGTCTCGCCGGGCTGGAGCGGCGTGTCGAACGCATAGATGCGGTAGTTGAAGTCTGGATATTGCGCCTGAAGATGTGCGCCGGGAATGCCCAGACGATCGACGATCAGGTCGCGTATGAAGCGCACATGCAGCGTCGTGATCGGCTTGTCGGTGCGGTTTTGGATCACATAGGCGCCGCTGGTCTCGACCCGGGTCTCCTTCGGGAATATCTGGATGTTCAGGCTGACCTTGGCGACTTTCGGCTGCGGCAGGGTTTGATAGTTCAGGAATCGCTTCTCATAGTCCGCCGCCCATTTCTCGTCTCCGAGCGAGGTGCGGTAGGGGTTCAGCACGTGGGTGTTGTAGTAGATCCAGCCGCCCGTACCGGCGAACACCACCAGGGCGACGGTCAGAATGGCGCCCGCCGCCCCCTTTAGCCGGTGAGGCAGGCGGCGCAGGCGGGGCATGAACCGCGTCTCCGTCCCCCGTCTCCAGACGCCATAGGCCAGCACCAGCAGGACGACCGCGAAGGCGCTCCAATAGAGCCGGAACCAGTCGGCGCCGATCCAATAGGTCCCCTGGCCGTTCATGTCCGACAGCGGGACTGGGGACCCGGCGCCGTAGAGATAGAGGTTGTCCTCGTATCCCAGGTTCGGCAGCACCAGAGTCGCAATCAGATAGACCACCATCACGGCCCATCCGACGTACTTGTTCGGGCTGAGCGCCTGGATGAAGATCGCCAATACGGCGATCAGCGTCACGTCGATAGCCGTGGGCAGCAGGTACCACAGCAGATAGTGGCCGAATTCAATCTCAAAGTAGCCGCGCGCCACCTGGTTCAAGATCGCGACGACAACGCCAACAACGAGGGTCGAGATCAACACCAGCGCGATCGCGACCGTCTTTGGCGCGATGAACATCCAGTCCGGAACCGGCGCTACATCGATTATTTCCTGGGTTTTCTTTTCTCGTTCTCGCCAGACCAGTTCACCGGCGTAGTAGGCCGCGATGATGAAGCCAAAAACGAAGTAGACCCCAGATATGATCTGCGCCATCGCCCGCGTCACGGGATAGATCTTGCCCCCATAGCTGCTGACTTCGGTGGCGAACCAGAAATTCCCCGCGGCGACGAGAGCGGCAAGGCCCAGCAGAACGAAATAGGCCGGGCTGCCGAACACCTGGCCCGCGTCAAGTCTGGCCCGCGCCCAGAGTTGGGCCCAGATCGCCGATGTATTGAAATTCGGCTTGGCCAAGCGGCCCACCGGCGCGGCGGGAGGGTTGGCTTCCACGGACTGGCTTTCTTTGGCCGCTTTGCGTCCACGGCGGCCTGACAGCTCGGCGGCCTGGAAGTTGAACAGCCGATAGGCAAGGGCCAGGATGGCGATGGCCACCCCCATCCAGATCAACTTGTTCCAAAGCAAGTCGCCCGAGATGGCCGGCAGGAGCGAGTTTCGTTCGCTTGCGGTCCAATACCGGGTCGCCGCCCCGAACGCGCCGATCCCAAATGGCTCTGTCAGCGCGGCGACATGTTCCAGTCCCGGCTTGCTCAGCGCTATGCCGAATACCGTCCGCAGCACCATCAGCGCGATGACGCCGACATAGGTCCACATCATCGAGCGGGTGATCGTGGTCAGGGCGAAAAACAAGGCCGACGTCAGAAACAGGATCGGCAGCGCGAGCACCAGATAGGCATACACGTAGTTGGTCAGGACGAACGGCCCGAGCGTTTCGGGGTCCACCCAGGGCGCCGCGGCCCCCGCTATAAAGCCAACGAATATCGACAACATGCCGAGGGCCGCGGCGCATAGCGCCCCCAGGTAGCGTCCGTAGAGGTAGTCAAACTTCCGGATCGGCGTGGATCTCACGATCGAGCCGAAACCGCTCTCGTCGTCGCGGGTGATCACGTTGGCGACGATGGCGGTGGTGATGAACATATAGAAGATCGCCAACGCAAGGGCGCCTTGGCACACCGCGAAGGCGGCGTTCTTATGGATGCTGTCGCCGCCCCCGATCTGAATATTGCTGGAGGCGACCGAGCCGAACGAGAGCAGGGTGAACAGGATCATCCCGACCCAGAAGATCGGCTGGCGCAGCTGGTAGCGAAACTCGAAGCCCGCGATCTTGAGGAACATGACTTTCGTCTTCCTCAGGCGGCTTTACGGGCGGCGGTGAGGGTCGAGAAATACACATCCTCCAGCCCGCCGTTGACGTTGGTGAAGCCTTCACCCGGATCGGCGTCGGACAGGACATGGATCACGGTTTGGCCGCCGAACAGCCGCGTCGAGATCACCTGGTATTTGGCGCGCACGGCCTCCAGGTCTGCCTTGGCGATGGTCTTGGTCCAGATGCGGCCCTTGAGTTCGTTGATCAGGGCGACGGGGCCGCCCTCGCGGACGATACGGCCGCCGCTAATGATCGCCATCACCGGGCAGAGGTCGGCGACATCCTCGACGATGTGGGTCGATAGGATCACCACCACATTTTCGCCGATCTCGGCCAACAGGTTCAGAAAGCGGTTGCGCTCTTCGGGGTCGAGGCCGGCGGTAGGCTCATCGACGATGATCAGCGACGGATCGCCGATCAGGGCCTGGGCGATGCCGAACCGCTGGCGCATGCCGCCGGAGTAGCCGGCCAGGGCCTTCTTGCGCACATCCCACAGGTTGGTCTGGTTGAGCAGGTATTCCACGGTCTCGCGGCGGGCCTTGGGCTGGGCGATGCCCTTCAGCACGGCCATGTGGTCGAGCATGTCGTAGGCCGAGACGCGCGGATAGACGCCGAAATCCTGCGGCAGGTAGCCCAGGGTGCGGCGCAGGGCCTCCGGGTCCTTGATCACGTCGATGCCGTCGAAGGTGATCTGGCCTGACGTGGGCGCCTGAAGCGTGGCGATGGTCCGCATCAGCGTCGACTTGCCCGCCCCATTGGGCCCCAGCAGGCCGTACATCCCGTGCGGTATGGTCAGGCTGACGTCGTCCAGGGCTTTGACGCCGTTGGAATAGACGTGGGTAAGCTTGTCGATGGTCAGCATTCGCGGTCCCCGCACAGATGCGTCGATAGGAGCCTCAGGGGCGGTGGGCTGGCAAGTGAAACCGGCGTAAGAATCTCACCGTATGGCTCTGATCATTTCGCCCTCCGCGGCCATCGTGGCTGCGAGCCATCGCCGTTCGCCAACGTCGTCCGAAGGATCGCCCCTCCAGGTCCACGGCGTGGGCGGCGTGTAGGGAACATTGGAGCCGCGCGGCCGCCGGATCCAAGCCTTGTGGCCGAAGGCGAAGCTCGCGACGCCCGACGGGAGCGCCGGGACCTGCGTCAACTCCATGAAGATGGTGTCCGCCGATGTCGTGGTTCCGGCCCGAGCCACATTCGGCAGGGTCGTCGCTTCGTCCATCAGGTCCAGGCAGGCGGAGTTGCAGGCGAAGTCGGTGAGCAGAATGACGTGTGCACGCATCGGATTGGCGCCGGGCGCTGGTCGGGCTTGGGGCGGACCATCGTCCATAACGAAGGTCTGATCGCCGTGGGCGAGGGCATGGTCGTATCGGGACAGGACCTCGGCGATTTCCTGCTTCTCGTCCGCGCTCATCTGGGGGTCCTGCTTCGTCCTTTCCGCTACCCGCGCCCAGCTGTCGCGGTTAAGCCGGGTCGCGCGCCATACTGTGGGACCGAGATCGGGCATGCGGGCCTCAACCATGGTGTTGCCCCAGAGCAGCCTGAGCAGCCGGTCGCCGAAGCTGCTGTCTCCACCGCTATTGCCACGCAGGTCGATGACGACCGTGTCGGCGGTCCTCAGCTCCGTCAGCCGCGAGCCGATCTTGGCGTAGAAGCCGTTCCAGTCCTGGCCGCCGCCCATGGATGGGACGGTGATCCACCAGCGCCGATCGCCCCACGGCTGCACGTCGAGCTCAGTCTGCCGCTGGTGACGAAAGGAGAAGGCTTCACCGAGCTGGGTCTGGTCCGGCGGCCTCCATTCCATGGGATAGGAAAGCGCTGAGCCGTCCAGGCTGAAGACACAGCTGGATGGCCGCGCGACGAAGGGATTGGCCTGATCGACCAGCAACAGCGGCGCCATGTAGTATCGCATGCCAGCATCGCTCAGGTCGCCCTCATACCGATCCCGTTCGCTGACGATCGCCTCGGCGCTCTTGCCGTCGCAGGAGATCAGCTGGGCGCCCAGCGGCGGGGCGGCTGCAAATCCCGGCGCGCGATAGGCGACCAGATAGCGGCCATCGCGCCAGTCGAGCACGAAGCCCGGCCAGGCCGGCATGCCGATGTTGAAGCTCCCATCCGCCGGACCCCACTGAATGTGGGAATCGCGGAATCCCATCACATAGCCCTGGAGCAGGAAGTAGTAGCCGTCGAAGTCGGTGACCTTGGGCAGTTTGGCGCGCCCTTCGGCCAGGCCCTGGTCCAGCCATCGCCGGAAGCCGGCGCTATCCCGGTCCACCAGCATCGCGGGTGAATTGTCCCTCAGGATGTCGTGCATCGCGGTCAGGTCTTCCGCCGCGGCCGCGCGCCAGCCCTCCGGCGTATCGGGCCGCTTGCCCTGGGCGCAGGCCGAGGTTGCAAGGCTGAGCGCGAAAAACGCGGCGAGAAGGCGAGTCAGCATGCCGGAACATTGCGTTGTAGCCGGCGTTCACGCAACCGTGGGATGGATCGGGCCCGCGCCTAAGACGCCAGCGCCTGCCGTTCATCCGGATCGTTCAGCGCCGCCTCCATGGCCGCGAACAGCTTGCCCAGTTCGATGGGCTTGGCGACGAAGCCGTCCATGCCATTGGCGGCGTACTCGACCACATGGTGGGCCATGGCGTTGGCGGTCAGGGCGATGATCGGCGTGCGGGCGCGGCCGGTTTCGCGTTCGCCCAGGCGGATGGCGCGGGCGGCGGTGAGGCCGTCCATCTCCGGCATCTGGATGTCCATCAGGATCAGGTCCCACTCGGACTGGGTCCAGGCCTCCACGGCGGCGCGGCCGTCGGCGACGATGGTCGGCTCGACGCCGGCCTGCTGCAGCATGGTGCGCAGGACCAACTGGTTGATGGAATTGTCCTCCGCCGCCAGCACGCGCAGGGGCGGCAGATCTTCCGCGGCCTCGGCCTCCTGGGCGGCGGCGTCGGCCGCTTGTGGCTCGCTCACCCGTTTCAGGGGCAGGGTGGCGACAAAGGTCGAGCCCTCGCCCTCGCGGCTTTCCAGGGTCACCGATCCGCCCATCAGCTGAGCCAGTTCGCGGCAGATGGCCAGCCCCAGACCGGTGCCGCCGAACTTGCGGGTGACCGAGGCGTCGGCCTGCTCGAACTTCTCGAACAGCTGGCCCAGGCGCTCAGGCGAAATGCCGATGCCGGTGTCGGTCACCGCCAGGGTCAGGCCGGCGTAAGACGCGCCGATGGTGACCCTGACCTCGCCCGCTTGCGTGAATTTCAGGCCGTTGGAGACCAGGTTGTAGAGGATCTGCCGCACCCGGCTGGAGTCGCCGAGGTAGGATCCCTTGGCCTCGTCGGCGATGGTCAGGTCGAAGGCCAGCCCCTTCTCGGCGGCTATGCCGCTGAAGGCCGCATGGGCGCCCCTGGCCAGGTCGCTGATATTGAAGGCCGCCTCGTCCAGCTCCATCCGCTGCGCCTCGATCTTGGACAGGTCCAGTACGTCGTTGAGGATGGCCAGCAGCGTCTCGCCGGACTTGCGGATCACCTGCAACCGCTCCCGCTGCGGCTCGGAAAGCTCGGCCGCGGCCATGATCTGCGCCATGCCCAGCACCCCGTTCAGGGGGGTGCGGATCTCGTGGCTCATGGTGGCCAGGAAGGTGGACTTGGCCAGGTTGGCCGCCTCGGCCTGGTCCTTGGCGCGCACCAGGGATTGCTCGGCCAGCTTGGTGGCGGTGATGTTGCGCAGCGCGCCCACCAGCCGGCGCGGCCGGCCCTTGTCGTCGGTCAGCATCTTCGCGGCGCTCTCGACCCAGACTTCCTTGCCGTCGTTGCGGATGACCCGATAGGCCGGACGGTAGGGCGCGCCCTCTTCCACGTGCTGGCGCCATTGCTCGATCACCCCGTCGCGGTCGCGGGGATCGATGGTGACGTAGATGTCCTTGACCAGCTCGTCATAGGTGACGGGCGTATCGAAGAAGGCGGCCTCCACGCCGGCCTTGAACAGCTCGCGCCGCTGATAGTCCATTTCCCAGACGTGGATGTCGGCGAGGGACAGGGCCAGCTTCAGCCGGTCTTCCGATCGCTCCGCCTGTTCCAGGGTCTCGACCAATTCGGTGATGTCGTCGGCGGCGATCATCAGGCCGCCGATTTCGCCGGCGGAATCGCGCCAGGGCTTCACGTCGGTGTTGAGCCAGGCGGCGGCGCCGTCCGCCCGCGTGCCGTGCACCCGCTGGCCCGAAATGCCGGCGCCCTTGAGACAGTCCGCGAGTTGGTCGGACCAGGCGCTGTAGGCGCGAGGCGCCAGCTCATAGATCGAGCGGCCTACGATCGATCCGTGTTCGAGGCCGAGGTCGCTGGCCCAGACCTCGCTATTGGCGATCACCCGCATCTCCCGGTCGGTGAGCACCAGGGACATGGGCAGGCTGCCGACCAGCTCGATCAGCATGGCCCGCGCCGCGTCCCGCTCGGTGGCGGAGGCGGAGTGGGCGCGCTTGGCCTGGGCTCGCTCCCATTCGTCGGCCAGGAAGTCGGCGATATCCGCCAGCCGCGCGACCTTGGCCGCGTCGTAGGCCTGGGGCGAGGTTCCGGTGATGGCCAGGGCGCCCGGCGTCGAGCCGTTGGCCAGCTTGATCGGCACGCCGATATAGGAGCGGAGATAGGGCGGCCCGACAACGGCCGGAATGCCCGACAGGGTCGGGTGCAGCAGGGCGTCCTCGACCCAGAGCGGCTCGCCGGTCTTGACCACGATCTCGGAGGCGGGGTCGCGCAGCGGCAGGCCGTTGTTGGCGAAGCGGCTGCGCCAGAACTGGCCCTCGTGCATCAGGATGACGATGGCGTGGCTGTCTTCGAACAGGCTGTTGGCGATGCGGGTCGCCCGGTCGATGACGGTCGTAGACAGATCGACGCCGAACGGCGCCGCTGACGGACTCGCGTTCGTCGAACTCCCGTCCGCTTGACCCTTTTCCTCGCCCATTCACGGCGCCCCGGCATTTTCGTAGGGGGTCATTTTCGGGCCGCGCGGGTTAACAGGCCTCTTACATAAGAGTGACGTCTTGTCGCGGGTACGGCGTCGTAAAGTCAACGGCTTGCGGACGGAGCCGTTGGGACTTCGCCATCCGGAGACCCGCGTTATGTTTAATGTCAATTTGTCGCGCAATCGCCGGATGCGGCCTTTTGACCTCGGCTGGGGCGTGGCAGAAACCAGCGCCACGTCCGGCAAATGACGCCCCCAGCCGAGAAGAGCCATGACCCAGACCGAAGTGAAGATCCCGACGCCCGACGGCGAGGCGCGCGCCTATACCTTCACGCCCGATGGCCAGGACGTGGGCGCCGGGCCGTGGCCGGCGGTGATCTTCTTCATGGACGCCCCGGCGATCCGGCCAGCCCTGTTCCAGATGAGCCAGCGGCTGGCCTCCAACGGCTACTATGTGTTGCTGCCCGACATGTTCTGGCGCGCCGGGCCCTATGAGCCGATCAATCTGCGCGAGGCGATGAAGGACGAGGAAACCCGCCGGGCCATCTTCGGCAAGTTCATGGCCTCGACCGATCCGGAAAAATCAACCCGCGACACTGGCGCCTTCCTGGACTGGCTGTCGAAGCAGCCGCAGGTGAAGGGCTCCAAGGTCGGCTGCACCGGCTACTGCATGGGTGGGGGCCTCGCCCTGCGCGCAGCCGGCAACTACCCCGACCGGATCGTCGCGGCGGCGGCCTTCCACGGCGGACGACTGGCCACGGACGCGCCCGACAGCCCGCACCTCTTGGCGCCGAAGATGAAGGCCAAGGTCTATGTGGCCGGCGCCGACGAGGACGCGGGCTTCATGCCTGACCAGGCCGACCGGCTGCGCGAGGCGCTGACAGCCGCGGGCGTCGATAACGAGGTGACCATCTATGCCGGCGCCAAGCACGGCTACGCCCCGCCCGACATGCCGGTCTACAACGAGGAGGCCTCGGAGCGGCACTGGCGCGAGATGTTGAAGCTGTTCGACGAGACGCTGAAGTAACCCATGGACCTCGCCAAGCCGCACCTGGATGTCGGCCTCTACATCCGTGACACCGAGGCCGCGCTGCGGTTCTGGCAGGGCGAGGTGGGCGCGGTGTTCGACCATGTGCTGCCGCTGCGTTCCGGCCATCGCCAGCACCGGCACGACCTCTACGGCTCGGTGCTGAAGATCAACAATTCCAGGGAGCCGCTGGCCGACAACCCGCCATCCGGCTACCGCGAACTGCTGGTCGCGCGGGCGGGCCTGACGGCGCCCGCGCAGCTTGAGGACGCGGAGGGCAACCGGGTTTGCCTCGTCCCGTCGGGTTATCTCGGGGTGGAGAAGGTCGGCGTGCGGCTCGCCGTCCGCGACCTGGCCGCCCACAAAAGGTTCTACGCTGAGGCGCTGCGACTGCCTGAAGTCGCGGTCGATGGCGTCGGCGCGGCCTATCGGGCCGGCGACAGCATGGTGCTGATCGATCAGGCGGCGGATGCTCCGGCCGACGCCCAGATCGGCGGCTATGGCTGGCGCTACATCACCTTCCAGATCCGCAAGGTTGACGCCGAACACGCCTTCGCCCTGGCCCACGGCGCCCGCGAGGGGACCGCGCCGGTGACGCTGGGCGAGACCGCGCGGATATCGATGATTCGCGATCCCGACGGCAACTGGATCGAGCTGTCGCAGCGGGCGTCGATCGTGGGGTCGCTGGAGCCTTAGTCGCCAATCCTCACCAGCAGCGCGGCAAGCCGATGGTCCCAGAGTTGGGACCCCATCGCGCACCGATAGCCCGCCTCGGCAATCTGTTCGCCATCGCCTTCCAGCAATTCGGCGGCGATGCCGGCAAGCGTTTCAGGCCGGGCGCGGTCGAAGGTCCGCAGGTCGCCGGCGCCCATCCCTATGGCGGCGTAGCTTGCGGTGAAGTCCGACACCACGGCCGCGCCGGCCAGCATGGCCTGGATGGTCCGCTCGCAGCCGCCGTTGGCGGCGTTGACGTTCAGCACCACCCGCGCGTCGTTATAGAGCCGGCTTGCCTCCACGAAGGGAACCGACGGCCGGGTGGTCAGATGGGGCCGCTCGGCGAAATGCTCCGCCCAACCATCGCCGACCAGGGTGATCGGCAGGCCGGAGTCCACCAGGGCCTTGACCGCGTCCAGCCGGTCCTTGTGCCTCACGAAAGTCAGCACCCGGCGCAGAGGCTCGGCCAAATCCCGCTCCATCTCCGGGCCGAGGCTGAAATCGGCGCGGGCTGCGTCGCAAGCCGCGGCCAGCGAGGCCTCGGGGTCGGCGGCGAGGCGGCCGCAAACGGCCTCGATCAGCGCCTTGCCGGAGCCATCGCGCAGGGCGTCCCAGGGCCGCTCGGGCGGGCCGTTGTAGGTGGCGACGACCAGGATGGGGATCGAGCGGTCGCGCCAGGCCCTGACCGGCTCGTCGAGCAGGGCCCCGCCGGCCAGCAGAACGGCCGATCCGCCAGTGACGCCGAGCCGGCCGGCGAACGCGGCGTGGCTTGCATTGGGATAGACGCTGAAGCGGCCGGCCATGGGCGTGACCAGGTTGTGCTCGGTGTAGAGCGGATGATCGAACTGCCAGCCGATGAAGCCGCATCCCAGGATGTCGAAGATCGAGGCGCCATTGTCGGCGGCGATCCCGCCGAGAAACGAGCCCAGCGAAAAGACATGGTCCGCCGCCGCCGCGTGGATGGCGCCCGCGATCTGGTCCAGCGGCGCGCCGGTCGGCGCGGGCAGGACTTCAGCTACATGACCCAGCCGGCCAAGGCTGTCGGCGATGGCGCGGTTGGTCACCGTGTAGAGGTGATCGGGCGCGGTGGTCTGGACCAGCAGGAACTTCATCGCCGCGTCGGGGTCCGTTGCTTTGTCCAGGGACGGACCCGGCAAGCATAGAGCCGCCCGCGCGAGTCGCCGCAACGGGGCTCGACACACGGCCCTCGCGGGAACCATCGCCTGCAAGTCACAACAGCAAAGCCTGTGTGGGTTGAATTTTTCGCTTGCTGCGTGTGCGACGACCTCGGGCCGCGTTTAGGTATTTATTCAATAGATACAGATTGTCGCATAGCCGTCCAATTCACAGATTCTTGATGAGAAGTTTTCGAAAGTCGTAATAACGATGTGTGAGGCTGTTATTGCGTCACAACACTATAGTTATTGGCGCGTTTACTACACATCATGCTCGAATATAGAGTGTGCGGGGGCATTATCATGAAACTGCTTTTGAGCGGCTGCGCCATGGCGGCGCTTGTTGTCGGTGTCGCGAGTGGAGCCACGGCTCAGGTCGCGGTGGGCGATGCGCCCATTCACGCCGTTCCGGCGACCGACGCCCAGACGGGACCGGTGCTGAACGGACCGCCTCCGGCGCCGGTCGCGGCGCCGCCAATGGTGATGGCCGACGCTTCACCGATCCGGTCCGCGCCGGCTGCCTCTGAAAACACCCTGATCGCCTCGATCAATCCGGCCAAGCCGCCGCCGGCGGTGCTGACCGAGGACGAGGCGGCCTTCTTCACGGCGTTCGGTCGGCGGGCCACCGACGCCGCCACCGCCTATGACGGCTATGTCCGCCACGCCGCGGCCATCGATCCCGGCTTCAGCGACGCCGCCTCCGTGCAGCGGGCGGTGAGGTCCGGCTCGGACTACCAGCCGCAACAGTTGCAGCACGGCATCGTCGCCTATGCGGCCATGATCGCCCTGCGCAATCCGGCTTTCGTGGACGGCGTGCGGGCGCAGGCCGCCGCCGATCCCTCCTTCGCCGACCGCCTGACCGCTCAGCCCGCCGCGGTCCTTCAGATCCCCGGGGCCCAGTCCGCGGCGGCGGATGTCGCCGGCGTGCTGCACGCCCATGGTGTCGCGCTGCAATCCACCAGCAAGGCAATCGCCAAGGCCGCCTATGACGTCCAGGCGCAAGCCTGGTCAAAGACCGCGGTGGCCAACCCGGTCGAGGTGCTGGCGGGGGTGAAGGCCTCCGCCGCGGCGCTGCGCACCGCCGATGAGCCGTCCGAGAAAGCCTTGCTGCTAAGCCTGGTGTCGGCCCCGCGCGGCGACGCCGGCGGCGCGCCGTCCGCCACCCCCGCCGTCGTGCGCGGCATGGCGATCGCCGCCCTGGCGGTGATGGGGCGGGCCGGCGACAAGGAGGACCTGCGGATCCAGGCCCTGCTCGAGGACGAGCTATCGGCCGCCTGCCTGAAGATGGCCACGCTCAACATGAACCAGTGTCTGGCTGCGGCGGGACCCCACTATGACGACATCTTCTGCGTCGGCGAGCATTCGGTGGGCGAGACCGCCCGCTGCGTCTCCAGCGCCGCCGATGGCGGTCCCGGCCAGATGCAGCCAGACCCGGACCTGCGCGTCGCTGTGGCCGATACCGAGCGGGGCCGGGCTTATGGCGCCGAACAGGCGGAGGCTGGTCCACAGCAACAGGTCGCCGACGCCGCGCCCTATCCGCAGGGCGACGGGACGCTGAACGGCCAGATCTACGCCCGCCGCGCGCAACAGCAGCAAGCCCAGCAACCGGCTCAACAAGAACAGCAGGGTGAGGAGCAACCGGCGCGCTACGCCTATCAGGACGCGCCGGCACCGGCCTATCAGCAGCGCGCCTACCAGCAGCCGTCCTATCAGCAACCGACGTACCAGCCGGCGCCCGCGTCCTACGGCTACTATGGCGGCCAGGGCGGTGGCTACGCGCCCTACGGCTACTACGCCCCGCCGCCGGGTTATGCGCAGCAGAGTTATCCGTCCCGCTAAGGCCGGCGGCCGTGCAGGGTGAATGGCCGCTTAACCAAATGTTTTGAAAAAACCCGGTTATCCTAATGGAAAGCCAAGAAGAATAACCGGGGGCCGAGTGGAACAGGCATCAAACGCCAGCGTCGATGAGCTGTCGCTGCGCCGCGTGGTGCGGCTGGCGATGGCGTCTCTGGGCGGGTTCGCGCCCGGCGTCGCCCTACTGGAGCCAGGCGGCAGCTGGCGGTTCGCCGAGGATAGCGCGAACGCGCCGCCGTCGCTGATCCAGGACGTCATCCTGTCAGGCGGAGCGCTGTGGCGGACCGACTGCGCGCCTGGAATCGGCTGCTTCATCGCCGCTCCTATTTCCGGACCCGAGGGCGATGTCGCCGGCGCCATCTACGGCCGTTCTGCCGAGCCACGCGCCCATGACCAGGTCATCGCCGCGACACTGGCCGATCTCGCCGCCCTGATCGGCCAGGCGCTCGGCCGTCTCGCCAAGGTCAAGACCGCCAACCAGACCATCGCCGCGCTGGAGCAGCGCCGCGACGAGCTTTCCTCCTTCGCCGACACCACGCCGATCTCCATCGTCATGACCGACCGCGAAATGCGGGTGGTCAAGGCCAGCGGCCAGTGGCTGGTCAATCGGCGCATGGCCGAGGACGAGGCCATGGGCCGGTCGATCTATGAGGTGGCGCCGGGCTACAAGGCCTTCAGCGAGGCCTACGACCGGGTCATCTCCACCGGCCAGTCCTTCTATGAGGACAAGGTCAAATGGTGGCGTGACGGCAAGCTCTATTGGATGCAGTCGGCGGTGCGTCCGTGGTTCGATCGCCATGGCGATGTCGGCGGGGTCCATATCGCCGCGCACGACATTACCGAGATGGTAGAGGCGATGAACCAGACCAAACGGTCGGAGGCGCGGCTGAAGCTGGCGCTCGAGATGGCCGAGATGCATGTGTTCGAGGTGGATGAGGTCCGGGGCGTGCTTGAAAAGGCCGGCCTCGAGGATCGCTTCTTCGACACGCCGCAGGTCCTGGAAGATGTCCGCGTCGACAATCTGGTCGCCGTCCATCCCGACGACCGCGAGCGGGTCGCGGCGCAGCTGCAGGAGCATATCGGCGGCGGCGCCCCCTTCAGCGCCGAGTTCCGGGTCAACCGCGCCGATCGTGAAGTCTGGGCCGCCAGCGTCAGCCAGATCGACCGGGACGACAAGGGCAAGATGGTGCGGTTCACCGCCGCCATGCAGGACATCACCCGCCGCAAGGCCGACGAACGGGCCCTGCTGCAGGCCAAGGAAGACGCCGAGGCCGCCAATCGCGCCAAGTCCACCTTCCTGGCCACCATGAGCCACGAGATCCGCACGCCGCTCAATGGCGTGCTCGGCATGGCACAGGCCATGGCGGCGGACGAGCTCTGCACCGTTCAACGCGAGCGACTGGATGTGATCCGTCAGTCCGGCGAGACCCTGCTGGCCATTCTCAACGACGTGCTAGACCTGTCGAAGATCGAAGCCGGCAAGCTGGACCTGGAGGAGGCCGAGTTCGACATCGGCGAACTGGCCCAGGGCGCCCATGCCGCCTTCACCGCCATCGCCAACAAGAAGGGGCTATCCTTCGATCTGAAAGTCGAGCGCAGCGCCCGCGGCGTCTACCTGGGCGACTCCACCCGCATCCGCCAGATCATCTACAACCTGGTCTCCAACGCGCTGAAGTTCACCGCCCAGGGCGAGGTGCGGGTGATGATCTCCCGCCATGGCGCGGACCTGCACGTGGCGGTGCGCGACACCGGCATCGGCATCCCGCCCGAGCGGCTGGCGCAGCTGTTCCAGAAGTTCGAACAGGCCGACGCCTCGACCACGCGCCAGTACGGCGGCACCGGTCTTGGCCTCTCCATCTGCCGCGAGCTGGCCAGCCTGATGGGTGGAACCATCGGCGCCACCAGCGAGCCGGGCCTGGGCGCGACCTTCGAGGTCCGGCTGCCCATTCCGCGCATCTCCGGGGTCGGCCGCAAGCCGGAAGCCGTGGTGCTGGAGGCCGCCGCTCCGGCGTCCGCCGCGCCGGTCACCGAAGCGCCGCCGCTGCGGGTGCTGGCGGCTGAGGACAATACAGTCAACCAGCTGGTGCTGAAGACCCTGCTGCACCAGATCGGCGTCGATCCCACCGTGGTCGACAATGGCGAGGAGGCGGTCGAGGCCTGGCGCAACGAGCCCTGGGACCTGATCCTGATGGACGTGCAGATGCCGCGCATGGACGGCCCGACCGCGACCCGCAAGATACGCCAGCTCGAGGCGCAGCTGGGCCGCGAGCGCACGCCGATCATCGCCCTGACCGCCAACGCCATGTCGCATCAGGTTGCGGAATATGCGGCGGTGGGGATGGACGGCTTCGTCGCCAAACCGATCGAGATTGGCCGCCTGTTCGCCGCCATGCGCGACGCCCTCGGCGAGAGCGATCAGGACGAGGCGGTCGAGGCGGCCTGATAAAGCTTACCCCGGAATACGTTCCACGATGGCCATGACCTGATCGCGCGGGTGGTCCCACTCCTCCATCGAGACGAGCCGCCACGGCAGGCCGTCCAACAGGCTGAGAAAGTCGGATGGCCGGTAGTGGAAGGGGTCACGGTCATGATGGGTGACCACGCCTTGCGGATGAGCGAATTCCAGCGCCGGATCGTCGGTTTCGGGGATGCGGAACAGGGTGGCGAATAGTCGCCCGCCCGGTCTCATCGCCGCGCTGAGGTTTTCCAGGCATTGCCGGATCCGGCCGGCCGAGAGGTGGCTGAACAGGGACTGGGCGATCGCTACGTCGAACTGACGGCCGAACTTGGCGAAGTTGAATTCGCTGTCGCAGATCAGCTGGCCGCGCGCGATCTTGTCCTGCAGCCCGTACTTCGGAATCTCGATGTGGTAGCCGGCGTCCAGCAGAGGCCGGTTGGCGTCTATGCCCCAATAGCAGCCGGCGTCCAGATAGCGGGTGAAATGCACCCCGCCGCGCAGGCTGCCGCAGCCGATGTCCAGCAGCTGGTCGCTGGTCTTCAGGCCATGGGACTTGAGGTAGGTGAACTGCAACTCGCCGACCTCATCCCAAAAGCCGCCGATGGCGCCGCGATGCTCGCCCTCGTTCACGAGCCGGCGGATGAATTCGCGATCGTCGTAGGAGCTGTCGTGATGCGTGGTGTCTGGCTCGCCCTGCATCGTCGATACCAACCTCAGCCTTCCCGCGCGCGCTTCGGGCCAGCGCTTGAGCACAGCTTGGCGTCTCGCCGCCGGATCGGCAATGGCGCATCGGCGCCTCGCCGCCTGGGGCGGCGATTTCGGGATGGAGCGACGAGCAAAAAAAGGGCGGACGACCCTTTAAGTCGTCCGCCGCTGGGAGAGTTTGCGCGCCCGTCTAGGGGCGCGCGCCAATTTTGGTTTAGCGAAAGAGGCTAAGCAGCGAGGAGCTGGACGAGTTGGCGATGGACAGGGCCTGGATGCCGAGCTGCTGCTTGGTTTGCAGAGCCTGGAGTTGGGCGCTTTCCTTGGCCAGATTCGCATCGACCAGGTTGCCGACGCCGGCGGTCAGCGTGTCCTGCAGGTTACCGACGAAGGTGACTTGCGAGGTCAGCGCGTTTTCCGACGTACCCAGCTTGGCCAGGGCGTTGTTGACGTTGGTCAGCGAGGTCTCGACCACCGAGATGGCGTTGTGGGCCAGGGTCGCGGTGCTGATCGAGGTCGTGGCCGTCAGCGTCACGTTGGTGCTGCCGAGGGACAGGTCCTGCGCGGCGACCGTCAGTTGCGACGTGCCGGAGGAGTTGGCCAGGGCATAGATGTTCTTGGCCCCGGAATCGATCAGGTTGGCGCCGTTGAACGTCGCGTTGGAGACCACGGTGGAGATCTGGTTACGCAGCGAGACGAAGTCGGCGTTCAGCGCGCTGCGGCTGGCGGTGTCCAGCGAAGTGTCGGAGGCGGCGAGCGCCTTGGACTTCAGCTGGTTCAGCAGGTCCGAAACCGACTGGCCGGCCGAGGTGGCGACGTCGATGGTGGACTGAGCCCGTTGCAGCGACTGGGTGACCGAATCCAGCGAGGAGGCGGTGGCCTTCTGGTTCTGGGCGATGGCCCAGATGGCGCCGTTGTCCGAAGGATTCGCGACGGCCAGGCCGGTCGAAACTTCGTTCTGGGCCTTTTGCAGTTGGCTTTCGGTGGCGGTGAGGTTTTGCAGCGCAATGAGAGCGCCGCTGTTGGTGTTAACGCTGAGCGTCATGTCAAAGATGTCCCATTCTCAGGTTTCCGACGCCGTTTTGACGCCGGGCGGGCATTCGCCCGCGTTTTCTTTCGAGAAGAGGCGCGCAACTTCAGTCACGCCCCTCGTCTCATCCTGCAAGATATTGGGATTTAGCTTCTGCTTGGTTATGGGGTATGGTTAACGCCGTAATTCCCTGAAATCCTTGTGTCGTTAAGACTTGGCGTCAATATCTAGTCGCGCCAGCGCAAGTATCACCAGCGCTAGTAAGGTTTCTGGTCCGAGCGTTGACTCTTTCAGCGTTAGGAATCCGCCGGCTAACGAAAAAATCGGAGCCGTGGAGCGCTTTTTCGCTAACCGTCACCTATCTCCCGCCGCCTAAGGGCGGGGGAGGTCGTCAGACCCAGTGCTGGGGCGGGGCGGCGGCCTTGAGCGCCATGAGCCGCTCGCGCAGGTCGGTCATGAAGACGGCCCGGTCGGTCGGCGCCGCCATCGCCTCGCCCACCAGCACGGTGCAGTTCATCGGCACCGGCAGGAAGGAGCCCTTGGGCAGCACCCGCCCGGCGCCCTCGATCCAGATCGGGATCACCGGCGCCTCGGGAAAAGCTTCCGCCAGCCGGGCGATGCCGCCCTTCAGTTCGCCCATCTCGTCGTTTCCCGCCCCCCGCGTGCCTTCCGGAAACAGGATGACGATCGCCCCTTCCGCCAGGGCCTCGCGCATGGGCGCCAGCACATCGGCGCCGGTGCCGGCCAGCACCCGCTCCACCGGCACGATGCCCACCAGCTTGCGCGAGAACCAGCCGATGAAGGGGTCTTTGAGGAAATAGTCCGCCGCCGCGGCCGGCCTCAGGCATCGCATCAGCCGAGGTGGAAAGATGGTCAGCAAGAGCAGCGTATCGACATGGCTGTTGTGGTTGGCGGCGATAATGGCCGGGCCGCGCTTGGGCAGATGCTCGCGTCCGATCAGATCGGCGCCGGTCATGAACCGCGCGATCGGCTGGGCGATCAGCATCAGCAGGATCAGCCGGATCAGGGCCATCGCAGGGCGCCATAGTTGAAGAACAGCAGCAGGTGGAAGAAGAAGGGAGCGGTGAAGGTCAGGCTATCGGCCCGGTCCAACACCCCGCCGTGGCCGGGGATCAGGTGGCTGGTGTCCTTCACCCCGATGTCCCGCTTGATCGCCGACATGGTCACGTCGCCCGCGAAGCCGGCGATCGGCAGGCCGAAAGCCAGGGTCGCCAGGCCAATGCCGCGCATGGGCGTGAACAGCGGCCCCATGAACCAGATCAGGGCGCCGGTGCTGATCCAGCCGCCGATGAAACCTTCCCAGGTCTTGTTGGGACTGACCTTGGGCGTGATCTTGTGGCGGCCGAACAGCTTGCCCCAGACATATTGGGCGACGTCGTTGAACTCGGTGACCACCAGAAGGAAGAAAAGCAGGCCCGCGCCGCCGGCCTGGGGGGCCTGGTCCGCCGGCGCCCGCGACAGATAGGCGGCGAAGCCCAGGTTGAAGACGCAGGTCATCAGCCCCCAGTGGAAGGTCGCCGCCGTGGTCAGATAGGCCCTCGTCTGGCCGATCCAGGCCATCAGGAAGGGGATGATCAGAAAGGCCCAGACCGGAATGAAGATCAGATAGATGCCGTACCGGTCGGCGAACAGCAGGCCATAGGCCGGGATGATGGCCAGGTAGGCCAGCAGCACCACCAGCCGATCCTCGCGCCTTAAGGGGGCGAGCGACAGGAACTCGCGCAGGGCCAGGAAGGAGATGACGGCGAACAAGGCCAGCGTGGCCTGCCAGCCGGCGATCAGGGCCGCGGCGATCAGCGCCGCCATCACCCACCAACTCCAGACCCGCAGGCGCAGTTCGCGGTAGTCCTTGCCCGGCTTCACCAGCGGCAGGACCAGGCCGGCGACGGCGCCCGCCACCAGCAGGCCCAGCACCCCGAGCAGCCCCCACCGCAGCGGCGGGGCGATGCCGCCGATCAGGTGTAGCGCCATGGACATGAGCGGCTGGATCATCCGCCGATGGTGACCTACCCGACGCTCCGGTCAAGCCTGATGGCGCCAGGCCGCAATGCCCGCATGCCGACAAACGGAGCCTTGGCCGCTCGAAAGGGTTAGGGTGGTCGCAAGCCTGCCGCGCCCTCTACGGATGCCAACGCCATGACCGACCTCGAAAACCGCCGCCCGCTCAAGGTGCGGGGGTCAGCCTGGGCCAAGAACACCGCCGCCCGTCTGGCCAAGTCGGGGATCACCCCCGACACCATCTCGGCGATCAGCGTGCTGTTCGCGGGGCTAGGCGCGGTCTTCATGGCGTTCGCTGGCAGCCTTGGGCCCATCCCCCGCGCCCTGACCATGATCATCGCGGCCGCTTGCATCCAGGGCAGGCTGATCTGCAACCTGCTCGACGGCATGGTGGCGGTGGAGCACGGCAAGGGCTCGCCGGCGGGCCCGATCTGGAACGAGCTGCCGGACCGCTTTTCCGACGCCCTGCTGCTGGCCGGCGCCGGCTACATGCTGGCTGGCCTCGGCTGGCGGATCGGCCCGGCGCTGGGTTGGACTGCGGCGGTGCTGGCGGTGATCACGGCCTACGTCCGCGAGTTGGGCAGAGGCCTCGGCCTGCCCGCCGACTTCACCGGCCCCATGGCCAAGCCCCAGCGCATGGCCGCGCTGACGGTGGGTTGCGGGTTGTCGGTGATCGAGCCGGCGTGGAGCGGGGGCGGGCAGATGATGCTGATCGTGATGTCGGTGATCGTGGTGGGGACGGGGTGGACGGTCGCGAGGCGGGTGGGGAATATGGCGGCAGGGTTGAAGGCGAAGGGCGCTTAGGGGTGCGCGCCGTTAGCCGTCGTGGGTGCGAGCCAGACTGATTATGCGTCACTTGAAGATCCTCGCTCTGGCCTTCTGTCTTTCGGGCGTTTCGGGCGCCGCTTTCGGCGCAACGCCGGATCACCAGCGGACCAACCTCTGCTCGAATGCTGGAGGCCACATGGAACGGCGCGGGATGCAGAACAGGCTTGTCTGCGTCATCCGCTTTCCAGATGCAGGGAAAAAGTGCTCGGACAAGAACGACTGTGCGGGCTCCTGTATGATCGACCTGGGCCGACGGGAATATTCCCAAGCTGAACTCGCCCGAACACACATCGGAGCGTGCCAAGTCGACGACAAACCGTTCGGTTGCTGGGCTCACCTCGTGAACGGAAAAGTCAGCGGCTGGTTTTGCGCGGACTAAAGGACTGAGCCTGTAACCTACACATCCGGACAATGGGGATTCCGCTTTCCGGCGCGCCGCACGAACTCTCCACTTCCCCAAACCACACGACCGCAAACCGCATGATGGAATGATATTTCGAGGATCGAAAACAGGCTCGGCATGCGGTTCTAAGGGGGATCAGCGGACGGTGATTTTTCCCGAGAAAGCTGCATAACCTGCGTGCGTCCTTCGACGCGCCGCTACGCGTCGGCTCAGGATGACGTAGTGGGGTGGGCCGCGGGTTCTCCGTGAGAGTGGGCTGCAAAATTCTACGTCATCCTGAGCCGGCCGCTCTTGCGGCCGTGTCGAAGGACGCACTGGCGGCGTAGCAGCCCTATCGCGCGCAGGCCTCCTCTTCGCCCATCGCGCCCCAAAGCCTCGCCACCCTCTCGCGGATCGCCAGCGCCTCGACCCAGCGGTCGGACAGTTCGAGCCCATCGGCGCCTGTGATCGCATAGGGCGGCGGACCGAGTTCGCAGAGGAATGCCACGGCGGCGTCCTTGGGCGCCCGGCCGCGCCACGAACGAAGACCCTGGTCCCACCAGCCGAAGTAGCGCTCCACCCAGGCCTGGTGCTGCGGAAACCCGAGCTGGATCTGAATCTGTTCGTGCGACGAAATCCGGCCCTGGAAGGCCATCGAGCGATCCAGCACCTGGGCGATCATCCCCTCGGCGTCGGCGTCGGGCTCCGGTGGGAATTCCCGGTCAACGATGAAGTGGCTCAGGTCCGCGCAAAGGGCGAGATCTGGCAAGGCCTCAAGCATCGACAGGGTTGGATAAAGGTCGTTGAGCAGGCCGTGGCGATGGGTCTCGAACAGCAGCGGCAGGCCGGCGCCATCGGCGATGTCGATCCAGCGTTTGGCGACCTCGATCATCTCGGGGAGGGTGCGGGGCATGACCTGGCCGATCACGCTGAGGAAGGGCGCGCCGAAGTCCTTGGCCATGGCCAGCATGAAGCGCAGTTCGTCGTCCGAGCGCGGAAATCCGTTGAACAGGCAGGCCAGCCCATGGCGCTCCAGCAGCGGTCGCGCGGCGTTGGCCAGCGGAACGTCGTTCATGGCCAGGTCCAGTCCCACGCCGTGGAAGCCGGCCTCGGCGATCATGGCGATCTGCTCTTCCAGCGGCCGTTCGGCCACGCCAAGCCGGCGCAGCTCCATCGCCCAGAGCGACTGGTAGAATTCGATCCGTTGCACCTCAGGCGCTCATCGGCTGGCGATCCTGGCGACCCAGGCCTTGGTGGCCTGACAGGTGTCCATGGCCCGCTTGTAGGCCGCCCGTTCGCTGGTGCGGGCCACATAGGCCTGCTCCGCCTCGCCGAGGGAGAAATTCACCGTTCTTTGGGCCAATTGCAGCGCGTAGGTCACCGAAATGTCGGCGGCCGTGAAGGCGTCGCCGGCGAGATAGGGCGAGTCCGCAAGCCGCCGCGTCACCAGCCCCAGCCGGGTCTCGAACACGTCCAGGGCCTGGCCGGCGCTCCAGTTGTGCCGCTCGGCCTCGGGCGCGAGATTGCGGGCGCCGTTGACGAAGTAGATCGACGCCGCGAGGCCGGCTTCACCCAGGTGAAGGAACTGCTGGTAGGCCGGGAAGGTCGGATCGTGCGGGGCCGGTGCGAGCGGGGTCGGGCCGTAGCGGGCCAGCAGATATTCCATGATCGCGATCGACTCGACCATGATGACGTCGCCGTCCTGGATCGCCGGGATAAAGCCGGCGGGGTTGATGGCCAGGAACTCCGGGTCGTTCTCGACGCCGGTCCCCAGGTCCACCGGCCTCAAGCGGTATGGGAGCCCCATCTCCTCCAGCAGCCAGACGACCCGAAACCCTCTGCCTTCGCCGAAGACGGTGATCATGTTCGCGGGTCCCTCGTTGGAAGCGATGGGACACGGTCGCCCGGCGACGGCGCGAGCGCAACCGGGTTAGCGCAGGGGGGCTGCATAACGAGCGTGCGTCCTTCGACGCGCCGCTTCGCGTCGGCTCAGGATGACGTGGTGGAGTGGGGTCGCAAAGTTCGTGAGGAGCTGGGCTTCCAAATTTCTACGTCATCCTGAGCCGGCCGCGCTTGCGGCCGTGTCGAAGGACGCACCGGCGCCAACAACATCCTACCTCGCGCACGCCGGCCTTGGCCCAGCCGGCAGGTTCGCCAGCACCTCCCGCACCAGCCGCTTATCCCCGGCGATGTCGAAGTCGGGCCACTTTTCGGTGACCCCGAACCGCACGATCACCACGTCCGCCGACGGCACGATATAAACCCGCTGGCCCAGCACGCCGGACGCGAACAGCATGTCGCACGGCATGCCTCCCCGGATACGGCCCAGGGCGTCGGGGTCGCTCGATCGGTTGGTCCAGAAGCCCGCGCCATAGCTGGTTCCCAGGGTCGAGGTCGCCGAATAGCCAACCCAGCCCTCGGGCAGGATGCGCTGGCCCCCGACAATGCCATCCCGAGCATAGAGCTCGCCCAGCCTGGCCCAGTCGCGGGCGCTGGCCAGGATCCCGGTCGAGCCTACCGGGGTTCCGGTGGCGTCGGTGGTGATGACGGCGGTCTTCATGCCCAGGGGGTCGAACAACTCGCGCTTGGCCAAGGCCCGCACGCCGGCGCTGTTCCCACCCGCCGCGTCCCGCACGATGCGAGAGACGATCAGGGTCGAGGCGTCGGAATAGTCCCAGCGCACGCCGATCGGCCGGGCCAGCTTATGCGCCTCGGCAAAGCCGGCCATGTCCCGTTCGGTGAACAGCATCCGCGAGGCCGGATCGAACCCCGAGCCGGTCTGGGCGATATCGAGGCCGCTGGTCATGCGCAGCAGGTTGTCGGTGGTGATGGCGTGGCGCGGATCGTCCGGCGCCCTCCAGGCGGCGACCGGCGCCGGCGCATGCACATCGAGCCTGCCCTGCCGGACCAGAATTCCCACCAATGTGCTCATCACCGACTTGGAGGCCGAATAGCCGATCAGCGGCGTATCGACGCCCGCGCCCTGCCCGTAGCGCTCGGCGACAACCTTGCCGTCCTTGAGCACCACCACCGCCCGCAGCCAGCGCGGCGGCGCGCCAGGCACATCGGTGAAGACATGATCCAGCGCCGCCTTGAGCCCTGGATTGGCCGGCTCGACCAAGGCCGGACCTGCGACATCCGGCAAGAGCTGCGCCGTGGCCTGATCCGCCGGCGGGCGCCCGGTGTCCACCGGCCGGCTGTCCCGCACGATCAAACACCCCAGCCCAGGCCGGTAGACCGCCCGGCTCGAGAAATGCCCGAACCAGGCCGCGTCCACCGCTCCGGCCTTGCGGTCGATCCGATAGCGGATGTGTTTCGCGACGGCGCCCACGCCCGGCCTGGACCTGATCGCCTGGTCGAACACCGTGTCCGGGCCGAGCCCGGACACGAAGGCGTCGGTGCAAAGTGTCTGGGCGGTGAGGCCGGTGGCGACGCGGAGAGCCTTGTCGGGCCGGAGGTCGAAGGCGGCCGCGCCAGCGGCGACGGCGCAGAGGCCCAGGACGGTCAGGGCAGCCGCGGTAAGCTTGCGCATGGGATGATCCTCGCGTGACGATGCGAAGCTCTTGCGCTCCGCCGCCAGCCCGCGCTCGCCGGATTTGGAATCCGGCCAGCCGCCTTCGGAATTTGGTCAGGCCGGGGCGGACCGCGCTCGCCGGTATTCGGTGGGCGTGAAGCCGGCCCTGGCCTTGAAGGCGCGGTTGAAGACGCCGATGGAGGCGAAGCCGGCGTCGAGGGCGATGGTCAGGATCGGGACCTCGTCCTGCGACGGATCGGCCAGCGCGGTCTCGGCGTCCGCCAACCGGTAGCCGTTCAGGAAGGCGGCGAAGTTGCGGTGGCCGAGCCGTTGATTGATCAGCCGCCGCAGCCGGTATTCGGGAATGCCGAGCCGGCCGGCCAGGGCGGCGATGGAGAGGTTCTCCTGGCGATAGGCGCGGTCCTCCTCCATCAGGCGGCGCAGGGCGTCCAGCGGGGCGGCTTCTCGCGGATCGGCGCCGATGGTTTCCAGACGTCGGCGCGGCGGCGCCAGGGCCAGCGGTTCGAGCAGGGGACTTGAGCCGAGCGAGAGGACAACGATGGCCAGGACGCTGGCGATCACCAGGTTGCCGAGGGCGTCGGCATAGCCGAACGCCGGGGTGTCGCGCCCGCCGTGCAGGAACAGCGACGCGGTCACGATGACCGCGGAGAAGGTCCCGATCACCGCCACGAACCGGACCCGAAGCCGTCGCCGCGCCTCCACCAGATCCCCCGCGCGACCAGCCAGCACCTGGACCAGCGCCGCGCCGACCGCGAGCAGGGTCGCGGCCTTGTAGGACCAGAAGGCCGCGTGGCCGCCGCCCCGGACCGTCCATAGGCCGACGCCGGTCAGCCCTAGCCACGCCAGCGCATGCGGCCACCCGGGCTCGAACTCGTCGTCGAACAGGGCGCTTGCCAGCAACCAGAACAGCACCGGCGAGCCGGCGTTCAGGATCTGGAACGGCAGCAGCCAAAGCCAGGGCTGCCCGTCCAGCGGCGGCGCGGCGCTGATCAGGGTCGCCGCCGCGCTGACCGCATAGAGCGCGGCCAACCGCGTCGCGACCGCGCGGCGTCCATCACGGAATAGGACGACGGCCAGCAGCAGCAGGAGCGCGATCCCCGCGCCGCGGAGGCCGGCTTCAAGGTTGGGCATGTCGTGCATGGTGGGTGGCGGCGCCTTGTGGGATCCTCTGACCCTGAGCTTGTCGAAGGAGAGGGCGTCGCGCCAAGGCGACTACCAGCCGGAATACCCCAGAAAGCCCCAGTTCAGCAGCGTCAAGGCGAGGGCCGCGAGGATCGCCAGGGCCAGGAGCTGTTTGACCCAGCGCCAGGGCGACCAGTCCTTGGGCCGCCAGGGGCCGAGCGCCGCGACTGCTGCAATGGGCGTCGCCGCCGCGGCGAGGGCCAGCGCCCATAGGCCGATCGGCAGAAGTTGGCCGGGATAGGTGAAGACGATGGCGCTGGGATCGCCCAAGGTCGGCGCCAGGGCGACGAAGGTCAAGGTGAAGGCTCCCGCCCACACAAGGCAAAGTCCGTCGAGCATCAGGCCGGCGCGGCGGCCGGGTTCGGCCTTGCGTCCCACCTTCATCCAGAACGACAACGCGCCCCAGACGGCGACGAACAGGCCCAGCACGGCGATAAGTTGCAGCCAGGCGCTGCTGTCGAAAAAGCCGATCCGATCCGAGGGATTGGTGGCGTCGCTGTCGTACAGGCGCATGTGTCCGCCTGTCTCGGCGAAGGCGATGCGCCCCGGATCGTCCGCGCGTTGGAACTGGCCGTGGCCGATCGGATAGAAACGTTCGCCGCCGATCAGGATGTCTCCGTCGGACGTGGCCGTAACCTGACTGCCCATCAACAGGCGCATGAAGGCGCGCTCGCTGCGGAACGCGGGCTTGCGCAGGCCTTCGTATCGCCCGACCACCTTGGCGGATTCAGCCTTGGCGTCGGCGACCTTTGGCGGCGCGGGCGGCGCGGGCGGCGCGGGGCCGACGAAGGTGTTGAGGAGGTTCTTCGGCAAGGCGGAGAGCAGAGGCGTCCCGCTCGGCGTGTTCACGGCGACGAAGATCGCCACCCCGTCGTCCGGATCGATGATCATCATCGCGTGCTGATAGATCAGGTCGCCGCCGTGGCCGAACGCGGGCCGGCCCAGCGCCGCACTGAAATCCATGAAGCCATGCCGCCAGATCGCCACCTGCGGCGCCTGGACGGGCAATCCCGTGCGCATGGCCAGGACGGTGTCGGCGTTCAGCACGCCGGCCTGCTGCATTACCCTTGGATCGAGCAGAGCCTGCATGTAGCGCGCCATGTCGTTGGCGCTGGCGGAAAGGGCGCCGACAGGCTCGCCGCCGTTGACGTATTCAAACCCTTGCGGCTTTAGCATCCCGCCTGAGTAGCTGAAACTGTCCGCGAGCCGGGCCACCGCGCCGGCGGGCATTGGCGTCGGCAGGCCAAGCCTAGCGGCGAGCGCGGCCGGATAGGGCTGGCGATAGGTGGTGTCGGCCATCCCGAGCGGGCGAAACACATGCTGCTCCGCATAGTCTTCCCAGAGCTGGCCACTCTCGTGGGTGACAATGGCCGAGGCGAGGATGGCGCCATAGTTGGAATAGGCGGAGACCTGACCGGCCTCGCGCACCCGATGCAGCCTGTGGGTGCGCAGAAAAGAGGCGAGGGGGATCAACCGATTCTGATCGTGGATGATGAACCCCTCTAGGACCGAGTCCTCGAACCCCCCGGAATGGTTCATCAGGTCGCGGACGCGGATGGGCTGTTTGAAGCCCCGGCTATCGATCTGCAGGTCCGGTGGCAGGTGCTGGTTGATCGGATCGTCCAGGCCGACCTTGCCCGCCTGCACCAGCTGCATCAGCGAGATCCAGACACCGGTTTTGGAGATGGAGCCGACCCTGAACAGGGTGTCCGCATTGGCCTCGCGCCTTGGCGACAGGGCGGCGACGCCATAGCCCCGTGTCATCACCACCCCGGATCGATCGACGACAGCGACCGATACTCCGGCGATGTGATTGGTCCTCATGGCGTCTTCAACAGCGCCATCGACGAAGGCCGACACCTTGGCTCGGTCCAGGGGCGCTGGAGACTGCGCGACCACGCCGCCGGCGGCCATCGTCGCGGCGCACGCGAGCGCGCAGATTGTCTTGAGCATGGACGTCCCCTCCAACTTGCGAATGACTGTCAGCCTGAAGTCCGGTGGGGGCAAGTTAAGGCTTTGACAGGCCCGTGACCCCGGGCGGATAGGTTGGCGAACCGTGGGAGGACGCCATGCGGCGCGGAAGGTTCATCGCCCGGCGAATTTGGCCGGCCGTTGTTGTTATGGTGATGGCCATGGGCGTCGCCAAAGGCGCCTTGGCCGAAGATCAGCTTCTCAAGGGCGAGTGCCCGGACGGTTACCACGTCAAGGCCGGCCTGAACCTCGACTTCCCGTCCGATGGCGAGAAGCGGGCCTTCTGGGTCTATCCGCCGGAAGGTCGCACAGGTCCCGCGCCGGTCTGGGTGCCGCTGACCGGTTCGGTGGAATCCACCAACGACAACCTCACCGTCCCCCGCTCGGGCGCCAACAGCCTGATGGCGGCCAAGGGCTTCATGGTCATCGGTCCGGTGCGGGCCTGCGCGGGCCAGGACCCGGCCCTGCGCGCCGGCGCCTGCAACGGTCCTGGCCACGACGGCTGGACCTGGAACCCTTGGCGCGAGGGCCGCGCAGCCAGCGCCGTCGGCGACAGGTTCAAGACCGGCGAGGGGCCGGACTCCCGCTTCCTGGTCGCCATGGTCAAATGCGTCGCCGCCAGCTTCCCGCTGGACCGGCGGCGGCTCTATGTCGGCGGCATCTCCTCCGGCGGGACCATGACCAACCGAGCGCTGCTGTTTCGCTCCGACTTCTGGGCCGGCGGCATGCCGATCTCCGGCGAATGGTATGTGACCCAGGACGACGGCTCGGCCCTGACGTTCAACGCCGCGCGCGAGGCGGTGAAGGCCGCGCCGGCCAAGGTGTTCCAGGGCCGGGTCGGGCCCTATCCGCTACCGGATCGGCTGAAGCCCATGATCGTCATCACTGTCTGGGGCGGCGACAAGGACATGTGGGATTGCGGCCCGCCGCTGGGCCTCTGTTCCGACTACCGCCCGACCACCCAGGCAGCCTCCAACTATTTCAGTGGCCAGCCAGCCGTGGTCCATGTCGCCTGCAGCGCCGGCCACGGACACATGTGGCCGCAGGCGAACACCCAGGCCTTCAACCTGTGGGCCCTGACGGCCCTGGCGTCTTTCCCCAAGGGCTCGAAGCCGGCGGACTTCAGCTTGACCGCACCCCCGCCGGGCTACAAATGCCAAATCGGTCGCTTCACCGACCACTATTGAGTCCAACCATGCGAATCCGCGCCGAACAGCCCACCGACAAGGCCGCCATCCACGCCGTGGTCGCAGCCGCCTTCGGCCAGAAGGACGAGGCCGACCTGGTCGATGCCTTGCGGGATGCCGGCGACGCCGTGGTCTCTCTGGTCGCGATGGAGGATGACCGGATCATCGGCCACGTCATGCTGTCGGCCATGCGGGCGCCGTTTCGAGCCCTGGGGCTGGCGCCGGTGTCCGTGGAGCCCGGCCGCCAGAGCGTCGGCCTGGGCTCGGCCCTGATCAAGGCGGCGATCCGCGTGGCCCGCGAGGCCGGCTACGCGGCCATCTTCGTCCTCGGTGACCAAGCCTACTATGGCCGGTTTGGCTTCGATGTTGAGGCCGCTGCGGGGTTCGCGTCGCCCTATGCAGGCCATCACTTCGCGGTGCTCGCGCTGGAGCCCTTGCCGGCCACCGAGGGCGCCGTGGATTATGCGCCGGCCTTCGGTGCGTTCTGACGGCCGGCGAGGCCGAGCCTACTTATTTTACCACCAAGCACACCAAGGACACCAAGTTCAGGATCATCCCCGGGGGCCTGGGCTCAGTCGATTGGCGCTTCGCGCCTTGTTGCTCTTGGTGTGCTTGGTGGTGAATTTCCCTAAGACGTGCGCACAAACCCATCCGAACTCCACCCCTGGCTTCCCACCCCGTGGTGGACCACGAACAGCCCGTCCGGATCGTACCGCCGCTTGATCGCCTCCAGCCGATCCACGTGCGGGCCCCAGCTGGCGCGGCGCCAGTCGGGATTGAAATAGTCGCACTCCGACATGTAGCAGCCCGCCCCCGGCGCCACCTGGTGCAGCGCCTCCGAGGCCTTCTGGATGGCGGCCGCGTCGCCGCGCGCGAACAGCTCCATGCCCTTCTCCTGCGGCAGCGGCGGATAGATGGACGGCCCGTCCATGCCGCTGATCGCCAGGGCGAAGGCGTCGGCCACCTCGGGGTTGGTGGCGGTCTGGCGGGCGGCGGCGCGGACCGCGTCGGTGGCGCCGGCCAGACCCTTGTTGAAGTGGAAGGCCGTGTTCCAATGCCGGCTGGCGGCGAACCAGGCGTCCACCAGCTTGGCCCGGTTCTCCGGCTCCAGCAGCGACTGCGGCATCCAGGTCGAACTGTAGCCGTGCCAGAAGGTCCCGGCCTCGCCGGTGTTGCCGCTCCACCAGAAGTCGCGTGGCCGTGCGCCCGGCCGCGTGTCCTTGCGGACCGCCGAGGGGGCGAGCGAGCCCAGCACGGCGCCGTCCCAGAACAGTTTGGCCGGTAGGGCGGAGATCTGCGGCGGCCCGGCCTGATAGTCCTCCGGGTGGGCGGCGACGAAGGCCGCCAGCGGCGCCCAGGCCGCCCTGGCCTCGGTGGCGCTGATGCCGGCGGCCAGCATCTGAACCGAGAACCGGTTGGACGGGTTGGCCACGGCCTGCTCGCCCCAGTGCGAGTTGAACAGGCTGGTCGCATAGGCATCGATGAAGGCGGCCAGCAGCCGGTGGTAGGCCTCCGGCGACTTGGCCTTCACACTCCATTCGGCGAGCGTAAAGTTGGCTGGCAGATCGTGGGTGGCCAGGGTCATCTTGCTGATCACGCCGAAGGTCCCGCCGCCGCCGCCCTTCAGCGCCCACCACAGGTCGGGGTCCTGGCTGGCGTTGACCACCCGCACCCGGCCGTCGGCGGTGACGATCTCGGCTTCCAGCAGGCCGGCCGCGGCGATGCCGTAGGTCTTGGAGAAGCTGCCGAAGCCGCCGCCCTGGACCAGGCCAGCGACGCCCACCGTGGTGCAGCCGCCGCCTTGGACATAGCGGCCGCCCTTGCAGGAGACCGCGTCATAGACCCGGCCCCAGGTGCAGCCCGCGCCCACGGTCACGGCCGGAACCGGCGCCGCGCCCGAGCCCTGCGGAACGAAGGCGTCGTGCAACTCGATCTGCTCCATCGCCCGGGTCCAGACCAGCAGCGAGTCCGGTGCGTTGGAGCCGCCCATGTAGCTGTGCCCGCCGCCCTTCACGACCAGCCGCAAGCGGTGGGCGTTAGCGAACTTGATGGCCGCGGCGACATCGGCCGCGCTCTCGGCCCGCACCACATAGGCGCTGGGCGCCGAGCGCCAGGCGTCGAGATAACCCGACGACTGGGTCAGGCCCGCCTGGTCGCCGATGTAGAAGGGATTGGAGAGCAGGCTCCTGGCCTCGTCCACGCTGAGTTGGGGCAGGGTGACGGGCGCCAGATGGCCGTTCACCGCTCGGCCGAGCCCGGCCCAGTCGGCGTCGCTCGGCCAGCCGGCCATGCCGGGGCGAACCCGCGTGAAGCCGGCTGCCTGGGCCGCGAAAGGCGTGGCGAGACTGGCGGCGCCGGCCACGGCGGGCAGGGCGGCCAGCAGGGCCCGGCGGCTGACACCGGAGCGGGGGGAAGCGGGGTTGGTGATCATGGCGATCTCCTGAAAATCGAACACGCTGATCCTGCGCGCAGCCAAGTCGGTCTGGCCAGGGCGCCGGTTTGGCCGGCCACCTCAGCGGTTCCATCGGGTCCCGGCTGGGATGAACGGCGCGCAAGAAGGGACGAGCGGGGCGTTGGTGCGTCCTTCGACATGGCCCTGCGGGCCGGCTCAGGATGACGTAGAATTATAGAGCCCACAAAATACGTCATGCTGAGCCGACGCGAAGCGGCGCGTCGAAGCACGCACAAGGCTCGCGCGAACTGGGATGACAAGCTGGCTTCGGCCCGCTAAAGCGATCCTCGATGATCCTCTCGGCCAGCCAATTTTACTTTTGGTACTACGCCACCCCGACGCCCCTGGCGCCGGCTGAGGATCGTTCGGCCTAAGACAACCCCGCCGAACTTCCCAACCGCCGCCAGCACCTGGCGGCTTTTTCTTGGCCGCCGGTTCTAGAACACCCCGGAGCCAGCATGACCCAATCTCTCAAGCCCACCGACGATCTCCGCATCCAGCGCTTCGAGATGCTGAGCCCGCCGTCGCAGGTGATCGGCGAGGCGCCGGCCAGTTTCATGATGGCTGAGACGGTGGAAGCCTCGCGCCAGGCGGTGCACCGGATTCTCGATCGAGAGGACGACCGGCTGGTGGTGATCATTGGCCCCTGCTCGATCCACGATCCCAAGGCCGCGCTGGAGTACGCCCGCCGCCTCGCCGCCGAGCGGGAGCGGCATGCGGGCGAGCTGGAAATCCTGATGCGGGTCTATTTCGAGAAGCCCCGCACCACCGTGGGCTGGAAGGGGCTGATCAACGATCCCGGGCTGGATGAAAGCTTCCGCATCAACGACGGCCTGCGCCTGGCGCGGCGGGTGCTGCTGGACATCACCGCCCTTGGCCTGCCGGCGGCCTGTGAGTTTCTGGATGTGACCTCGCCGCAGTACATCTCCGACCTGGTCGCCTGGGGCGCCATCGGCGCGCGCACCACCGAGAGCCAGATCCACCGAGAGATGGCCTCTGGCCTCTCCTGCCCGGTGGGCTTCAAGAACGGCACCAATGGCGATGTGAAGATCGCCGTCGACGCGGTCTACGCCGCCTCCCAGCCGCACCGCTTCCTGGCGGTGAACAAGGAGGGCCGGGCCGCTATCGCCACCACGACCGGCAACCCCGACGCCCACATCGTCCTGCGCGGCGGCCTTGCGCCCAACTACGACGCCGCCAGCATCGAGACCGCCTCCCGCGCCCTGGCCAAGGCCGGCCTGCCCGAACGGCTGATGGTCGACGCCAGCCATGCCAACAGCGGCAAGAAGCCGGAGAACCAGCCTGCGGTGGTGGCGGACCTTTGCGGCCAGATCGCCGCGGGCGAGAGCCGGATCATGGGGGTGATGGTGGAAAGCCACATCGTCGCTGGCCGCCAGGATCTGGAGCCCGGCAAGCCGCTCACCTACGGCCAGTCGATCACCGACGGCTGCATCGGCTGGGACGCCTCGGTGGAGGTGCTGAATCAGCTGAGAGCGGCGGTGAAGGCCCGGCGCGGTGGCGTCATCGCCGGCCGCGCGCCGGTGGGCGCGGACGCGGTCTAGCGTGGAGATCGACGCCGCCCTGATCGGCCGCCTGGTCGCGGCGCAGTTTCCGGCCTGGGCTGACCTTCCGGTCACGCCCGTGCCTGAAAGCGGCTGGGATAACCGCAGCTTCCGGCTTGGCGAGCGCCTGCTGGTCCGCGTCCCCAGCGCCGAACGCTACGCGGATCAGGCGGTGAAGGAACAGACCTGGCTGCCGAGGCTCGCGCCGCACCTTCCCCTGCCTATCCCGGTACCTGTCGGGCTCGGCGCGCCGGGGCAGAATTATCCCTGGCCGTGGTCGGTGCTCGAGTGGATCGAGGGCGAACCGGCCAACCGGGCCGTCATCGCCGACGAAGCCGCTCTGGCCGCCGACCTCGCCGCCTTCCTGACCGCGCTGCAGCGGATCGACGCGACCGGCGGCCCGGCGGCGGGCGCCCACAGCTTCCATCGCGGCGGCGCGCTAAGCGTCTACGACGACCAGACCCGTCAGGCGCTCGCAGCCCTGGCCGGCCGTCTCGACGAAGCGGCCCTGACGGCGATCTGGGACCAGGCCCTGGCCAGCCAATGGAGCGCGCCGCCGGTCTGGGTGCATGGCGATGCCGCAGCCGCCAACCTGATCGTGAGGGATGACCGCCTGGCTGCAGTGATCGACTTCGGCCAGCTCTCGGTCGGCGATCCCGCCTGCGACCTCGCTGTCGCCTGGTCGCCCCTGTTCGGCGCCGAGGGCCGCGCCGCCTTCCGCAAAGCCCTGCCCCTCGACGAAGCGACCTGGGCGCGGGGCAGGGGCTGGGCGCTATGGAAGGCGCTGATCCTCTTCACCGGCGTGGCCAAGGGACCGAAGCGGGATGTGGAGCGGTCGGAGGGTGTGTTGGCGGCGGTGCTGGCGGGCTGAATGCGTTGTTTGGTCTATATTAATTCCGCTCATCCCGGCGAATGCCGGGACCCAGATCATAAGGCTCTGTCTTGTCCGAACGGTCCTGAATTTGGGCTAATCACCAATCGAGACACCATATGATCTTGGTCCCGGCATTCGCCGGGATGAGCGGTTTAAAATCAACCGTCAAGCGCCCGCACTGTCGCCAGCCACCGATGCGCCACCGGCAAAATCGCCTCCGCCGGCTGGAAGCCGCGGGTGACCGCCGCATAGGTTCCGTCCGCGCCCGGCCCGGCGATCAGGGTCGGAAAACCGCGCACGCCGGCGCGCTGCGAGACAGCGTAGTCGCCCCAGGTCTCCTGCTTGATTTCCTCCGAAGCCAGCCGTTCGGCGAAGCCTTCGCGGGCCACGCCGAACTCGGCGGCCAGGTCCTCCAGCACCGCAGGCGAGGTCACGTCGCGGTTCTCGGCATAGAAGGCCCGCTGCACCCGCGCCAGAAACGCCAGCGCCTTGTCCGGCTGCGCGCGCCGCACCAGCACCGTCGCCCGCGCCGCCGGGTCAGTGTCGTAGATGAAGCCGTCGCGGCCCTTCAGGCCCTCGTAGTCGAACGGCTGACCGGAAGCCTGCTCCACCTCATGCCAGTGACCGGTGAGGCTGGCCCGAGCTTCGGCGCTCATCGGCTCGGTGGTTCCGGGACGAAGGCCGCCCAGCACCAGCCGCACCGGAACCGCATCGCCATAGCGGGCGGCGATCTCGCTGATCACCGGCGCAAATCCCCAGCACCAGGAGCACATGGGGTCGGCGAAATAGATGAATTGCAGGCCGTCCATCAGGGCTCTCCCTTGGCATCGCCGTGTTTCACGATCCCGGCATCGGGCGCGGCCATCATAGGCCCGGGCCTTGAAAACCTAAACCGTGTCCCAAGATTTCTGGTGTGCGCCGAGCTTCCTCCGGCTTCTAAAAGCCACTGGTTCTATAGGCATATTGGTCGCCGCGCTTGGGCGGTGGGGATTCCTGTCCGGTGATGCATTTTCTCAGCCTGATCAACCCGGTCTACGCCATCTCCGGCCTGGTGGTGGGCTGTCTGGTCGGCCTGACCGGGGTCGGCGGCGGCTCGCTGATGACGCCGCTGCTGGTGCTGCTGTTCGGCATTCATCCCGACACAGCGGTAGGCACCGACCTGCTCTATGCCGCCGCCACCAAGACGGTCGGGACCGCCGTGCACGGCGCCAGCGGCACGGTGGACTGGCGCATCGTCGGGCGGCTCGCCGCCGGCAGCATCCCGGCGACGGTGATCACCCTGCTGGTCCTCTCGCAGTTGCACGCCAAGGGCGGCTCCAACCATGTGATCACCTTCGTGCTGGGCATAGCCCTGATCGCGACGGCGGTGGCCATTCTGTTCCGAAAGCTGCTGCTGGCCTATTTCGCGCAGCGCACGGCGGCCCTGTCGACCGCACGGATCACCCAGTTCACCATCCTGCTGGGTGCGATCCTCGGCGTGCTGGTCTCCCTGTCCTCGGTGGGTGCGGGCGCCATTGGCGTGACGGTGCTGCTGATCCTCTATCCCGCCCTGCCGGCCGGCAAGCTGGTGGGCTCGGACATCGCCCACGCGGTGCCGCTCACCCTGATCGCCGGCTTCGGCCACTGGATGATGGGCACGGTGGACTTCCATCTGCTGGCCTCCCTGCTGGTCGGCTCCATCCCCGGCATCATCGTCGGCAGCCTGATCTCATCCCGCGTGCCGGACCATGTCCTGCGACCCATCATCGCCTCGACCCTGGCTCTCGTCGGCGGCCGGCTAATTTTCTAAACCGTTCTAAAACCTGATATTTTCAATTAGGACTGTTTTTGTTCTCTTTGCCGCTTGACTCTTTGGTGAAGATAAGGAACAAAATGAGAACAATCGAGTTCTCCGCCTATGACGCCAACCCCAAACAGCCTCCAGGCGACCGATCTCTACCCCGAGGTTTGTGAGCCTCTGGAGGAGGTGGGCGCCGCCCAGCCCGCTGACGCCGCGGCGGCCCTGGCCTTCGCCCTGGCCAGGCTGGCTCCGGCCGCTGACCCCCGTCCCTGGGTGATGGCGACCACGCCCCTGTGGCTGCGCGAGCGTGGTCGGCCCTTCGCGCGCGGCCTGGCGCGTCTCGGCGCCGCACCGGAGCGGCTGATCTGGATCAGGGCCGCCAAGGAGGCCGAGGCCCTGTGGGCGCTGGAGGAGGCGCTGAAGTCCGGCGCGGTGGGCGGTGGACTGGCGATGGTGGAACAACCGTCCTTCGTCACCACCCGCCGGCTGGATTTCGCCGCCCGGGCCGGGGAGGCGAGGGCGGTCCTGATCCGGGCCGGGCCGGCGCTGGATCTCAGCGCGGCCAGGATGCGCTGGCGGATCGCTTCGGCTCTCTCCGCCAAGGGCCAATTTGATGAAGCCGCGCCAGGGCCGGCGCGGATCGCCGCCGACCTGGTGCGCCGCAGAGCCGGGCCTCCCGGACGTTGGATTTTGGAGCAGGATGATGAAGCGGGTGGTTTCCGTGTGGTGCCCGGACTGGCCGGTCACGGTCTGGCGGACGCCGGAACGGAGCGCGCCGGGCGCTCGGCCGCCACACCCTCGGCCGCAGCAGCCTGAGGGCGCGCCTTTCGCCCTGACCGATCGTGGCGCGCATGGCGTCACCCTGCACGCCCTGAACGACGCGGCGAAGGCGGCGGGTCTTTTTCGCGGCCAATCCCACGCCGACGCCTGCGCCATCCTGCCGGTTCTGCTCAGCGCCCCGGCCGAGCCGGAGCGGGATCTGGCCATGCTGCGGCGGCTGGCCCTGTGGGCGGAGCGGTTCTCGCCCTCGGTGGCCATCGACGCCCGCGCCCCCGGCTATGAGGGCCTGCTGATCGACACTACCGGCGGCGACCATCTGTTCGGCGGCGAGGCGGCCCTGCTGGCGGATATCCGCTCGCGCCTGGCCAGGGCTGGCATTCCCGCGCGGCTCGCCATCGCCGACACCCCCGCCGCCGCCTGGGCCCTGGCCCGCTTCACCGCGACGGAGGATGTGATCGCGCCGCCGGGCAAGACCCGAGACGCCATCGCCGGCCTGCCGGTGGAGGGGCTGCGCCTGGAGCCGGAGGCGCTGGTCCTGCTCAAGCGGTTCGGCCTGCGCCGGATCGGCGACCTCTATGGCCTGCCGCGCGCTGGGCTGGCGCGGCGGTTTCGGGGTCCCGCGGGCCTGCGGGTGGTCGAGCGGCTGGACCAAGCTCTTGGGGTGCTGGGCGAGACCCTGACCCCGGAGCGGCCGGCCGCCGCCTACCGGGTCTGGAGCCCCTTTGCCGAGCCTTTGACCGACATGGCGGGTGTCGATTTCCACCTGCCGCGCCTGATGCGCGCCCTCTGCCTCCAACTGGCGCAAGGCGGCCAGGGCGCGCGGCGGCTGTCGCTGATCGGCTTCCGCGTCGATGGGCGAACCACCGCCATCGAGGCGTCCCTCAGCGCGCCCTCGGCGACAGCGGAGCACCTCGTGCGGGTCCTGCGCGGAAAAGGCCTGGAACACCTCGACCCCGGCTTCGGTATCGACGCCCTGATGCTGGCCGTGGATGTTGCCGAACCCCTGGACGCCCGCCAGCCGGTGCTGGCCCCGGCGAAGAAGCGGATATTGCGGGAGGAGGCGCCGCTCGTGACCGGCGACGGCGACAACAACGAAGCCCTGGCCGCCCTGATCGACCGGCTCCAGGCCAGGCTTGGCGAGGGAGCGGTGCTGCGGCCGCAAGGGGTGGAGAGCTGGATTCCCGAGCGTAGCGAGACTTGGATCCCGGCGGGACCAGAAGCCGCACCGGTCGCCTTCGATCTGGGTCGCGAGCGCCCGATCCTGCTGCTCGAGCGGCCCGAAGCCGTCGGTATCTCCGCCACCGAACTGCCGGACGGCGCGCCTCGGCAATTCACCTGGCGGCGGGTGCAGCGGCGGGTGGTCAAGGCCGAGGGGCCTGAACGGCTCAGCCCGGAATGGTGGCGGCCGAAGACGGAGGCGCTCAAGCCCGTCCGCACCCGCGACTACTATCGCCTCGAGGATGATGAGGGCCGTCGCTACTGGCTGTTCCGCGAGGGGCTGCACGCCCGGGAAGACCTCGAACTCGATCCGGAAACCAAGGCGGAGGTGGAACGGCATCCGACCTGGTGGATGCACGGGGTGTTCTCATGACCGCCTCCGGCTATGCCGAGCTCGACCTGATCACCAACTTCAGCTTCCTCGAAGGCGGCTCGAAGGCCGAGGAACTGGTGCTGGAGGCCCAGTCTCTGGGTATGGCCGCCATCGGGATCGCCGACCGCAACACCCTGGCCGGTGTGGTGCGCGCCCATCGCGAGGCTAAGAAGGCCGGCTTCAAAATCCTGATCGGCTGTCGCCTGACCTTCCTCGATGGGGCCGAGTTGATCGTCTACCCCCGCGACCGCGCCGCCTACGGCCGCCTCTGCCGGCTGCTGTCCATCGGCAAGAGCGGCATCGAGGCCGGCCCGGAAAACCTTCCCCCCTTGTGGGGTCGAACGCATGCGTTCGACCCCACAAGGGGGGAAGGGAAAGAGGACCGCATCCCCAAGGCCGAAACCCGCCTCACCTTCGACCAGGCCGCCGACCTCTGCGAGGGCATGATCGCCCTGGCGCGGGCGCCGGAGATTATCGACGAAGCTTTCGAGGCGCGCCTCGCCGCCTGGCGCCAAGCCTGGCCGGACGATCTCTACCTGGCCGCCGCGCCGCTGCATCGGGGTGACGACCGCGCGCGCCTGGCCCAGTTGGCCGCGATCGCCAGCCGCACCGGCGCGCCGATGGTGGCGGTGAATGCGGTCAGGTATCACCACTACGACCGCCGCCCGCTGCAGGACGTGCTGACCTGCATCCGCGAAGGCGTGACCATCGACGAGGCCGGCCTGAAACTGGCCGCCCACGCCGAGTCCTTCCTGAAGCCGCCCGCCGAAATGGCGCGCCTGTTCAAGGGCCATGAGGACGCCGTCGCCCGCACCCTGGAGATCGCCGAAGCCTGCGCCTTCTCTCTGGATGAGCTGAAATACGTCTACCCCGACGAGCCTGTCCCGCCAGGCAAGACGCCGCAAGGCCACCTCGAAGACCTGACCGCCGAGGGCGCGCGCGTACGGTTCCCGGACGGCGTGCCCCCTGACATCGCCGAAACCATAGCCAAGGAACTGCGGCTGATCGGCAAGGTCGGCTACGCGCCCTACTTCCTCACCGTGCACGACATCGTCCAGTGGGCGCGGGGGCAGGCCATTCTTTGCCAGGGGCGCGGGTCGGCGGCCAATTCGGTGGTCTGTTATTGCCTCGGCATCACCTCGGTCGATCCCCGCGAGCAGGACGTGCTGTTCGAACGCTTCATCTCCGAGGAGCGCACCGAACCGCCGGACATCGACGTCGATTTCGAGCATGAGCGGCGTGAGGAGGTGATCCAGTATGTCTACCGTCGCTATGGCCGCCACCGCGCCGCCATCTGCGCCACGGTGATCCACTACCGCCCGCGTTCGGCGATCCGCGATGTCGGCAAGGCCCTGGGCCTGACCGAGGACGTCACCGGCGCCCTCGCCAACACGGTCTGGGGCTCTTACGGCTCGGCGGTCGAGGACGAGCACGTCGATGCCACCGGCCTCAGGCGCGAAGATCCCCGGCTGAAGCTCGCCCTGGACCTGACCGCCCAGCTCATCCAGTTCCCCCGCCACCTCTCCCAGCACGTCGGCGGCTTCATCCTGACCCAGGGGCCGTTGGTGGAGACCGTGCCGGTGGGCAATGGGGCGATGGAGGACCGCACCTTCATCGAGTGGGACAAGGACGACATCGACGAGCTCAAGATCATGAAGGTCGATGTGCTGGCGCTCGGCATGCTGACGGCGATCCGCAAGGCCTTCGACATGATCGATGGGACCTACGGCAAGCGCTACGATCTGGTCAGCACGCCGAAAGCAGACCCCAAGGTCTACGACATGCTGTGCGAGGCCGACTCCCTGGGCGTCTTCCAGGTGGAGAGCCGGGCGCAGATGAGCATGCTGCCGAGGCTCAGGCCGCGGGAATTCTACGACCTGGTGGTCGAGGTCGCCATCGTCCGCCCCGGCCCGATCCAGGGCGACATGGTCCATCCCTATCTGAACAGGCGCGCCGAGAAGCGGGAGGCGGACGCCGCCAGGCGCCCGTTCACGCTCGGCTTTCCCGCCCCGTCGCCAGAGCACGGGCCGCCGGACGAGTTGGAGCAGGTGCTGAAGAAAACCATGGGCGTGCCTTTGTTCCAGGAACAGGCCATGCGCATCGCCATGGTGGCGGCGCATTTTACGGGCGACGAAGCCAACGGTCTGCGCCGGGCCATGGCCACCTTCCGCCACAATGGCACCATCGGGACGTTCGAGAAGAGAATGGTCAGTCGCATGATCGAACGCGGCTACCCGGCCGAATTCGCCCAGAACTGCTTCAACCAGATCAAGGGTTTCGGCGACTACGGCTTCCCGGAAAGCCACGCCGCCGCCTTCGCCCAGCTGGTCTACATCTCCTCCTGGCTCAAGCGCTGGTACCCGGAGGCCTTCGCCGCGGCCTTGCTCAACAGCCAGCCCATGGGCTTCTATTCCCCGGCCCAGATCGTCCGCGACGCCCGCGAGCACGGGGTGAGCGTCCACCATCCGGATGTGAACGCCAGCGATTGGGATTCAAGCCTGGAGCCGCATCTTTTATTTGAGGAGGCTCAACGGGTTGGCCGCCCCTTGCCGGCCAACTGGGGCGCCAACCGCGATCTGGGCGACGACGGATATTATCGCGGCGGCCTGCCTCGCCAGGCCCTCCGCCTCGGCCTGCGCCAGGTCGATGGCTTCCGCCAGGACTGGGCCAAGACCATCCAGTGGGCGCGGATCGCCGGCGGCCCCTTCGGCTCGATCGAGGATCTGCGCGCCCGCGTCGGTCTGCCGGCCGCGGCGCTCGACGCCCTGGCCGCCGCCGACGCCTTAAGCTCGCTGGGCCTGGAGCGCCGTCCCGGCCTCTGGGCCGCCAAGGGCCTGCCGCGCACCGCGCCGGCGCCCCTGTTCGAGGCGGCGGATTTGGACGAGGCCGATGGCGCCCCGCCGCTCGCCCTGCCGGCCACGGAACTGTCGGAGGAGGTGGTGCACGACTATGGAACCATCCGCCTGTCGCTGAAGGCCCATCCCCTCAGCTTCCTGCGCGAGCGGCTGGCCCGGGTCGGCGTCATTGCGGCCCGCGCAGTCGATAAGGTCCCGGACGACCGCCGCATCGCCGTCGCCGGCGTGGTCTTGGTGCGCCAGCGGCCAGGCTCGGCCAAGGGGGTGGTCTTCCTGACCCTGGAGGACGAGACGGGGATCACCAACGTCGTCGTCTGGCCCAAGGTGTTCGAGAAATACCGCTCCGTCGTGATGGGCGCGCGCATGCTGCTGGTGCGCGGCAAGGTCCAGCGCGCGGACGATTCCGACGGCCGCGTCACCCACCTGGTGGCCGAGGTGGTGGAGGACCGCACCGGCGATCTCACCCTGCTGTCAGACGCCGTCCTGACCCCCCAGCGTTCCCCTGCCGACGGCCCCACCAGCGCCTCCCCCGAACGCGGCGAGACTACCTATCGCCACCGTCACCCCAGAGACGTGCGCGTGTTGCCGCCCTCGCGGGATTTCCATTGAGAAGTGCGTCCTTCGACACGGCCGCTTCGCGTCCGGCTCAGGATGACGTGATTTTGTGGACTCTAAAATTCTACGTCATGCTGAGCCGCGCCAAAGGCGCGTGTCGAAGCACGCACAAGCCATGCCTCACCTCTTGCTTATCCCTCCCGACAGGCGTATCGCGCCGGCCCGTGACCGCTCTGGCCTTCGCCCGAGTCCGTCGGAGCACCCTTGAATGACTGGCGAGCCCGCCGCCGCCGCCCATTCCGCCAAGTCCAGCGCCAACCCCGGAAAACCAGCCCCCGCCCCGCAGCACCACGCGGGGTTCTGGCTGTCGGCCGTGGGATCGATCGGCGTCGTGTTTGGCGATATCGGCACCAGCCCGCTCTACGCCTTCCGCCTCGCCCTGAAGGCCGCCGGAGATAGCGTGCGCCCGGACGCCGTCATGGGTGTGGTCTCCCTGGCGCTCTGGGCCCTGATCCTGGTGGTCACGGTCAAATACGTTCTCTTCCTCATGCGCGCGGACAACAAGGGCGAGGGCGGGGTGCTGTCCCTGATGGCCCTGGCCCAGCGCGCCATTGGCCGGCGTACGACTCTGGTTTTCATCCTGGGCGTGATCGGCGCGGCGCTGTTCTACGGCGACTCCATCATCACCCCGGCTATCTCTGTCCTGTCGGCGGCCGAAGGCTTGAAGACCGTCCCGGTGCTCAGCCATTTCGACTGGCTCAATCCTGGCGAGGCGGGCGTGCTGATCATCAGCCTGGTCGTGCTGGTGACCCTCTTCCTCGCCCAGGCGCGGGGCACGGCCAAGGTAGCCACCGCTTTCGGGCCGATCATGCTGGTCTGGTTCGCCTGCATCGCCGGCTTCGGCGTCAGCCACATCCTCGAGCAGCCCCGCATCCTGCTGGCCATCAGCCCCACCTTCGCGGCGGGCTTCCTGATCAGCCACGGCTTCGTCGGCCTCCTGGTGCTGGGCTCGGTCTTCCTGACGGTGACCGGCGCCGAGGCCCTCTATGCCGACATGGGCCATTTCGGCCGCTGGCCGATCCAGGCCTCGTGGCTGTTCCTGGCCCTGCCTTGCCTGGCGATCAACTATCTCGGCCAGGGCGGCTACGCCCTCGGCGTGATCCAGGCGGCCCACGGCGGCCTGGTCGGCGACCAGGACTGGTTCTTCCAGATGACGCCGGAAATCTTCCGCGCGCCCATGGTCATCCTCGCCACCGCCGCTACCGTCATCGCCAGCCAGGCGGTGATCACCGGGGCCTACTCCCTGACCAACCAGGCCATGCAGTTGGGCCTCTTGCCGCGCATGGTGGTCAAGCGGACGTCGGAGACGGCGGCCGGCCAGATCTATCTGCCGCAGATCAACTTCATGCTGCTCACCGGCGTGGTCTTCCTGATCGCGGTGTTCAAGACCTCCGACTCCCTGGGCCAAGCCTATGGGCTTGCCGTCACCGGCACCATGGCCGTGACCACTTCGCTGGCCTTCATCGTTGTGCGCCGGCTGTGGAAGTGGCCGCTGTGGATGGCCGTCCTGATCGAGGGGCCGATGCTGACCCTCGATCTGATCTTCCTGGGCGCCAATTCGCTGAAGCTGCTCAGTGGCGCGGCCCTGCCGCTGGTGCTTGGCGGCGCCCTCTTCCTGATCATGGCCACCTGGGTGCGCGGCGGCGACATCCTCACCCGCAAGACCCAGCGCGACACCCCACTCTTACTGGAGTTCCTGGGCCTCCTGAAGGACCGGCCGCCGCACCGCGTGCCCGGCACAGCCGTCTATCTCACCGGCGACCCCGACCGCGCCCCCGGCGCCCTGCTGCACAACCTCAAGCACAACAAGGTGCTACACCAGCACAACGTCATCTTGACCGTGGAGACCGCCGAGACCCCCCGCGTGCCGGAGGAGGAGCAGGTCTCCTGCGCGCCCATCGACGCCGACTTCATGCGCGTCCACGTCCGCTACGGCTTCATGGAACAGCCCAATGTGCCCAAGGCCCTGGCGGCCTGCCGCAAGCACGGCTTCGCCTTCGACGCCATGTCCACCTCCTTCTTCCTCGGCCGCAAGACGGTGGTTTCGGCCACCTCGCGCAAGGGCCTGGGCCGGATGCAGGACCGCCTCTTCATCCTGCTCGCAAAGAATTCCGCCAACCCCACCGACTTCTTCCAGATACCCCCCGGGCGCGTGCTGGAGATGGGCACCCAGGTGACGGTGTAGAAATTGTGCGTGCTTCGACGCGCCGCTTCGCGTCGGCTCAGCATGACGTCGAATTATCGAGCCCACCCAACCACATCATCCTGAGCCGGCCCAAAGGGCCGTGTCGAAGGACGCACGGCGCCCTCAGCAGGTCTTGTTCTTGCCGTTCCCCGCGACCGGCGGCAGCGCGTGGATGTAGGCGGCGATTGCGGCCCTATCCGCGTCGCTGAGCTGGCTGGTGCTGGCGATGACGGCGGCCATGCCGGTGGGCTCGTTGAAACACTTGTCCGTGCCGGACTTCAGGAAGTCGGCAATGTCCTGCTCGCTCCAGTCGCCGATGCCGTCCTTGGACGGCGTGATGTTGCTAGCGAAACGCCCGCCGGCTTCCAGGTTCGGCGCGCCGGCGTAGAGCTGGTCCAGCTTGGGTCCGCCCAAGGCGTCGCGCGGCGTATGGCACTCGGCGCAGTGGGCGGGACCCTCGGCCAGATAGGCGCCGCGGTCCCAGGCTTCGGACTGCTTCATTGGCGGGGCGAAGTCGTGCGGGTGGAAGTAGAGCAGCTTCCAGAAGCCCACGGCCGGGCGCAGGCTGAAGGGGAACTTCAATTCGTGCGGGGCCGTCGGCTTGGCCACCGCCGGCAGGGTCTTCAGATAGGCGTAGAGGTCGCGCACGTCCTCTGTCTTCATCACGCCGTAGGCCGCGTAGGGGAAGGCCGGATACAGGTGTTCGCCATGGCGGCCGACTCCGCGCTTCATGGCGTCCACGAACTCATATTCGCTCCAGCCGCCGATGCCGTAGCGCGCATCCGAAGAGATGTTGGGGGTGATGAAGGCGCCGAACGGCGAGGTCAGCTTCAGCCCGCCGCCCAGCACTGTGCGGTCTGTCTGTCCCGGCGTCTGGTGGCAGGCCGAACAGTTGCCGGCCGTGAACATGAGCTGTCCATTGGCCAGGTTCGGGTGATAGCCGGCCGCGAGGTCCGATGCGGGCAGCTTGCGCGGCGCCGTCAGCAGCCACAGGGCCGTAAGCACAACAACGGCCAGCAAGCCGACCACGACAAGACCGCGCCTGAGCATCCCTTACCCCCGGACCCTAGGCCAATCAGGCCGTTTTCTTCTTCCGATAGATGTCGTGGCAGGATTTGCAGGTGACGCCCATCGCGCCGAACGCCGGCCGGTAGGCGTCCACCGTGGTCGCCTTGCCCGCCTTGCCGGCCAGGCCGGCCAACTCGCCCAGGCGCTTGTCGAAGTCTGCCTTGTTCTGCCAGATCTTCGGGTCGGCGGCGGTCTTCGGATCGGCGTCGCTGCCGGCGGGGTAGAGGCCCTTCAGCTTATTGGCGTCGGCCGCCACGCCGTCCATCACCGCCTTGACCTTGGCGGCGTCGAAGGTCGTCGGCGAGCCCAGGGCCGCGGCTTCCTTCATCTCCTGGCCGACGTGTTTCATGACCGCCTGCCGCTGTTCGACGACGCTTGCGCCCTGCTGCGAGACCGCCACGCCGGCGACCGCCAGGGCGGCGCCCAGGCCCGCGCCCAAGGCCCACAAGACCGCTTGAGACCTGCTCATGGAAAGCTCCCTTCGACACAATGATGCTAGGACCTAACCCGGCTCCGTCACCGGGACAAGCATACCCGGTCGCCGATGGCCTCAGCTCTTCGGTGTGGCCAGATAGGCGACGATCACCTTGGCGTCGGCGTCCGAGGCGCCGTCGAAATCCATCTTGGTGCCCGGGACCACCTTGGCTGGGCTGACGATGAAGGCCTGCAGCTGGTCCGGCGTCCAGGTCAGACCCGAAGCCTTCATCGCCGCCGAATAGTCATAGTCGGTGCTGCCCGCCTTGCGGCCGACCACGCCGGCCAGGTTGGGTCCCAGCGACACCGCGCCGGGGGTCACTTCGTGGCAGGCGCCGCAGACGGCGAATTCCGCCGGCTGGACTGGTGCGGTGGCGGCAGGTGGCGTCGGCGGAGCCGGGGCCGGCGTTTGGGCCAGCGCCGCCGTCGCGAAAGCCGTGGCGGCCACGCCAAGCGCCTTAGACAAGATCTTCATGTTCGCCCTCCGGGTCTGTCGTCGTGGCCGCCGGGATAGCGGTGGGCGTGAAGGTATGGAAGGCCCCGCCGCCGTGTTCCGAGACGAACCGATGGCCGCCGTTTGCGGTAGGGCGCGGGCGAGGGGTCAAGCCGCCGGCTCCACGCCGCCGCGTCCACGCACCACCAGCGGCCACAGCTGGTTCACCGCGGCCACGAAGCCGACGACGATCGCGAACCGTTCGAAAGCGGTCCAGACCGTGTCGAGCACCGCGCCGTGGAACACCACCTGGGTCGCCGGGAAGATCAGCCGGCCGACGGCGATGCGGAACCCGGCGTAGGCGCTGGAATATTCCAGCGTCGAATGCGTCAGATTGGCCGCGATCACCGCGCCCAGAACCGGCGCCCATAGTAGCGGCAGGGCGAGGATCAGCCCCAGGCCGATCAGCACCGCCTTGGTCGTGGCCGACTGGCGCGCGGCGATCGTCACGATCAGGAAGGCCGCCATAACTAGGCCCACGCCGGCGAAGGCGACCGGCAACGCCATGTCCAGCGCGCGGACCAGGTCGATATGGGCCAGGAAGTGCGCGCCCAGGCTTGCCGCCAGAACCGCCAGGAAGGCTACCAGCCAGACCAGGCCATACTGGCCAAGGCGGGCCCTCAAAAGAGCGCTGTTGGGCATGGTCAGGCTCCGAGCGTGGATGAGGCTTAACCATGATCTCGAAGGCCCGCGCCGTCCAGTGAGGCTCCGGGGCGGCGGCCTAGTCGAACACCTCGGCGATCTCGACCGTCGAGCCGTCCTTCATACGGCGAAGTTCGCGATAGCAGACAGAGATGAGCACCGCCCAGAATGCGCTTGTGAGCGAAGTCACCAAACCGATCATCCCGAGACTGCGTTCGGCCATCGCCAGGATCGATGCGTGAAACAGGCCCGCGGAGAAAGACATCGCCCCGGTCAGGAAGATTTCGAATATGGCGAAAGGGAACCAGATCCTAAAGAACCGCCAGCGCTGACGGCTCAAGAGCCGGGCGGCGCGCGCCAGGGTCGATGTGACCGGCAGCGACTCTTCGATGAACACAGCGCCCGCGACACCCACCCAGAGAATGATCCAAAAGCTGGCGACGAGGCTGACGGCAAACCAAAGCGTTATATAGCCGAACGGGTTTTGACCCTGCGCGGCGCCTCCGAGCATGGGGCTGTACTGGAGTTTAGCGAGAGTCGAGATCAGCGCCGGCCAATCGAGCACTAACGTAATCGGGACAAGTCGCAACAGCCGCCTGGACGCCGCAATAGCCGTATCGCGAAGCGACCCGCCCACACCTGTCTTGTTAGCCAACACAGTGTGCACCACGCAGATCAGCAGTAGCTCCGTCAGAAATATGCGCAGGCACGCGACCGCCAGTTCCGTATACCAGGTGGCCGCGTCCCAGCGGCCGGGGAACAGACTGTGGAGGGGTAGATGCTCGATCGCCAGGCGGGGTAGCCAGCCAATGGCGATGACCAGCATGAGGATGGCTGGAGCGTTACGTCCGACGAGGTCGAAGCTCTGTCGATAGACGGTCCGTAGGCCAAGGCTCGCACGCAGGTCGTCTGGCGACATCACTGGCTCCGAGTTGATCGGGTGGTGACTACCACGAAATCACGCCGCCGCTCCGCTTGACCGCCCGCGCTCTGCGCGTAGTGTCCGCCCCACTCCGGGGTGTCCCGCTTAAGGGACTGAGAGGCCGCTGATGCGGCGACCCGCTGAACCTGACCCGGGTCATGCCGGCGTAGGGAGAGAACCGCGCCTACGCTCGTATTCCGGCGCCCTTCGTTCCACTCCGCCCGTGGCCTCTCACATGAGAGGAGCTGCGCATATGAACGTCCAAACACCCCCAAAGACAGCTGGCGACGGCGCCATTCCCACCGGCGCCATTCCTACTGGAGAGAGGCCCGGCTCGCGCAAGGTCTACCAGGCAGGAACCCTGCACCCTTGCCTGCGCGTCCCGTTCCGTGAGGTGGCGCTGCATCCCTCCAGCGGTGAGCCGCCGATCACCCTCTATGATCCCTCCGGCCCCTACACCGACCCGGCCGCGAGCATCGACATCCACAAGGGGCTGGAGCGTCCGCGCGACGCCTGGGTGCTGGCGCGGGGCGGCGTGGAGCCGGTCGAGCCCCGCGCCGTGAAGCCGGAGGACAACGGCGGCGCCAAAGGCCGTCGCCTGGCCCCGCAATTCCAGAACATCCGCAAGCCCCTGCGCGGCCTATCCGGCTCCCCCGTCACCCAGCTGGAGTTCGCCCGCGCGGGCGTCATCACCGCAGAGATGGAGTACGTCGCTATCCGTGAGAACCAGCGCCGCGAGGCTGACGCGGCGGTGATCCGCGACGGGGAGGCCTTCGGCGCCGAAATCCCCGACTTCATCACCCCGGAGTTCGTTCGTTCGGAGGTCGCGCGCGGCCGGGCCATCATCCCGGCCAACATCAATCACGGCGAGCTGGAGCCCATGGCCATCGGCCGCAACTTTCTGGTCAAGATCAACGCCAATATCGGCAACTCGGCGGTGCTGAGCCAAGTCGAGGACGAGGTCGACAAGATGGTCTGGGCGATTCGCTGGGGCGCCGACACCATCATGGACCTGTCCACGGGCCGCAACATCCACAACATCCGCGACTGGATCATCCGCAACTGCCCGACGCCCTTGGGCGCCGTGCCGATCTACCAGGCGCTCGAAAAGGTCGGCGGGGTGGCCGAGGACCTGACCTGGGACGTCTTCCGCGACACCCTGATCGAACAGGCCGAGCAGGGGGTGGACTATTTCACCATCCACGCCGGGGTGCGGCTGCCCTACATCCCGCTCACCGCCAAGCGCGTCACCGGCATCGTCTCCCGGGGCGGCTCCATCCTGGCCAAATGGTGCCTGGCCCATCACCGCGAGAACTTCCTCTACGAGCATTTCGAGGACATCTGCGAGATCATGCGGGCCTATGACGTCAGCTTCAGCCTGGGCGACGGCCTGCGCCCCGGCTGCATCGCCGACGCTAACGACGCGGCCCAGTTCGCCGAGCTGGAGACCCTGGGCGAGCTGACCAAGGTCGCCTGGAAGCATGGTGTCCAGGTGATGATCGAAGGCCCCGGCCATGTGCCGATGCACAAGATCAAGGCCAATATGGATAAGCAGTTGGCGACCTGTCACGAGGCGCCCTTCTACACCCTCGGCCCGCTGACGACCGACGTTGCCCCCGGCTACGACCACATCACCTCGGCCATCGGCGCGGCCATGATCGGCTGGTTCGGCACAGCCATGCTCTGCTACGTCACGCCCAAGGAACACCTGGGCCTGCCCGACCGGGAGGACGTGAAACAGGGGGTGATCGCCTACAAGATCGCCGCCCACGCCGCCGACCTGGCCAAGGGCCATCCAGGCGCCCGCCTATGGGACGACGCGCTGAGCCGCGCGAGGTTCGAGTTCCGCTGGGAAGACCAGTTCAACCTCGGCCTCGATCCAGAGACCGCGCGGGAATACCACGACGAAACCCTGCCCAAGGACGCCCACAAGGTCGCCCACTTCTGCTCCATGTGCGGGCCGAAGTTCTGCTCGATGAAGATCAGCCACGAGATCAGGGACGCGGCGGCGGGTCAGAACGACGTCGCCGAGGCAGGCATGGCGGAGATGGCGGAGAGGTTCCGCGAGGGCGGCGGGGAGCTCTATGTGGAGGCGAAAGGGTAGGGCGAAACCCTACCCTCCGCGCTGCTCCAGGCAGAGCTTAGTGCGGGCCCTGGTCAAGGTCCTTCTTGGTGTCCTTGGCGTCGGCGTCGACGTTCTTCTTTTCCGTCTTGGCGCGTTCGTCGATGGCGTGCTTGCGCGCCGCGGCGGACTCATCGACGGCCTTTTTGGCCCTGTGACGCGCCTTCTTCGCCATGTGCTTGGCCTTGTGCGCGTCCTTCTTGGCCACGTTCGCCTCATCGTGCGCCAGCTTGGCCTGGTCGTGAGCGACATGGGCGTCTTGATTGTCCTGCGCCATGGCGATAACGGGAGCGCCGGCCATGGCGACGGCGATGGCGGCGGTGGCGATAAGCAGGCGTTTCATGGTCCGTTTCCTTGTTGTTCAAAGCTTGTGCAAGCTGAACGAGCGGGCCGGGAAAACGTTGCGGTAGGAGGGGCTTAGGGTGTTGGCGTAGACGTCGAGGCGGCGGCGATCCACAATCGGCGCCAGGAGGCGTCTTGATGCCGACGCCCGCCCGGATTTAGGTTTCGGTGGCTCCCGTAGCCCCGGGGAGCCCAGAGCGGTGGAACAGGCCGATGTCCGAGCAGGGATCCGAAGTCCTCAAGATGCTGGCCGACGAGGGCGTGATACTGGGCCCGATTGAAGATTACCTCGAGGCGTTGTCTGAGCCCGGTCGGCCATCCGCCATCGCGGTCTTCAACTGTCTGGCGCGGCCCGAAGAAGCGTGGCCGCCGCTCCGCACCCTGGTTGAAAGGGCTGCGGACGGACGGTGGCTCGGCCAAAGGGAGGTGCAGGCCCTCTTCCGCGGCGTGCACATTCTGGGCGGCGGTCGCGACCCCGCCGCCTATGGACCGGTGCTGCGCCTCCTGCACCGACCGCGGGAACATCTCGACGAACTGCTCGGCAGCGCCGTTACCGAGAACCTGGCGCTGATCATCGCTGGCGTGTTCGATGGAGACCCCGGGCCTCTGTTCGCGCTGATCGGCGAGCCGTCGATCGAAGAGTTCGTTCGTAACGCGGCGTTCGGCGCGGCGACATTCCTGACCTGGGAGCGGCGGATCGACCGAGATCTGATGGCCGCCTGCCTCGTCCGCTTCAACGAGGATCGCCCCGCGCCCGATGGCGACTATAGCTGGGTCGGCTGGCTGGAGGCCATCGCCCTCCTGGGTCTGCGGTCGCTTGCGCCCTTGGCCTATCGGGCTCTGAACGATGGCCGCGTCACGCCGGACATTTTCGACCGGGAGGCGTTTGAAGCCGATCTCCGACGCGCCGAGGCGGAGCCGGACAGTATCGAAGGCTTCGACTTTGAGCGGCTCGGCTACATAGAAGACGTCATGGAGGCGCTTGATCGCTTCGCATATGAAGACGATCCCGGTCTATCGCCGGCCGGCGAAGCGCTCTGGGATGATGAGCCGTTTGACGTCGGCGAGCCCGTTATCAACCCCCTCCGCCACGTCGGCCGCAATGACCCCTGCCCATGCGGCAGCGGCAAGAAGGCGAAGAAATGCTGCCTCGACGCCTGAGGGAGGGGCGCCTCTTCCGAAGGGTGAGGTGTTAGAAGGCGAGCGCGGCCGGTGAGATTTACGCGGAGGCGGGCGGGCAGGTAGGGTCTCGATCCGCGCAACCAGGATCGCTTCCATGCAAACCAACGACCTCGGGCCGCTCAAGGCCGTAAGCCGGCTTACCCTGGGCGGCGGCGGGCTGGGCCAGCTCTGGGGCGAGACGGATCGCGACGAGGCGGTGGCCACGCTGAAGGCGGCCATCGACGGCGGGATCAACCTGATCGACGCCGCGCCGCTCTACAAGGATTGCGAGGCGGTGATCGGCGCGGCCTTTGACGGCGCCCCGCCGACGGGCGTTCGCTTCACCAGCAAATACTACCTCGGCAGCCCGCCCGCCGGGGACGCGGCGGCGCGGCTGACGGCTTCGCTCGAGGCCAGCCTGGCGACCATGAAGCTTGAGCGCCTCGACGTCTTCTTCCTGCACACCAACCTCTGCGCGGACGCCTATGAATACGCGCGCCACCAGCACCGCCGCGACCGCTTCGCCACCACCTGGTCGCTCTATGTCGAGGAAGTGGTCCCGACCTTTGAGCGGCTGAAGGCCGAGGGGCGGATCGGCGCTTGGGGCATAACTGCGACCGGCGTGCCGGCGACCATCCTGGAGGCGCTGAAACACGCCCCCGGGCCCCAGGTCGCCCAAGCGGTGACCAACCTGCTCGACAGCGCCGGCGGCATGCGCAGCTATGCCGAGCCAGCCATTCCCCGCACCATCATCGCCGCGGCCAAGGCGGCGGGCGCGGGCGTAATGGGCATCCGCGCGGTCCAGGCCGGCGCCCTCACCGCCGCCATCGACCGGCCGATGGGCCAGGACGACCCGGAGATGCGCGACTACGCCCGCGCCGCGCCGTTCCGCGCCCTCTGCCGGCGCATCGGCGAAGACCCCGCGGCAGTCGCGCATCGGTACGCGCTTGGGATGGAGGGTGTCGACACGCTGGTGCTCGGCGTAAAGAACCGCGCCGAACTGCGGCAGTGCCTCGACGCGGAACGGGCTGGCCCGCTCGAAGCGGCCTTGGTGGCGGAGGTCGATGGGCTGGGGTTGCGGGCCTAGCGACCCGCTATCTGTCCTCGCCGCCGACCGGGATGGGCTTTTCCACCATGGCCGCGGAAAGCCCCGTGATCGACAGCGGCAGGATGAATCCAGCCAGTGCGACCGGCGAGCCGTCCTTCAGGTCGTAGAAGGCCAGCAATGTGTTGCCGCCCTCGCGCCACCCCACGCCTTCATGACCGATCACAGCCAGGCGGGTTCGGCCCGCCAGGGTGATCGGGAACATGGCCAGGCCCGAATAGGAAAATCCCCCGCCTTGCTGGCCGCCGAATTTGGGGAAGTCGGGCGATGGCAGCGCGGTGTTGTTCTTGTCGATCCATGCGCGAATGTCGGCGGCGTCCTTGCCGGTTGGCGCAGAGCCGTAGGATAGCGATGGCTGGTCGTGATCGTCCTGGCGCATGCGGTTGTAGGCGATGGCGATGTTGCGCACGGCCGGAGCGGCGGCTTCGCAGACTGCCCTCTGGACGCAGATCCGCTTGGCGAGATGGAAGTCGGTCCGGAACCGGAGGCCAAACCGGCAGGCCATGCCCCAGCCGCCGCTCACCCATGGCGTGACCTGGATGTCTTCATCCACATCGACCTGGGACACGGCGCCATGGGTGACGAAGACCGGGCGGCCGAACGCTTGGGCGACGTCTCCTGACTGGGTCCAGCACAGGCCGTCCTCGAAGGTCGGAGGCCCTTTGACGAGACGGGTCTGCTCGCCAGGGCCAGCCCGAACGAAAGCGGTAATTTGACAGTGCAGCGTCCCCTGACGCGAGAACGCCACGTAGAGGTGTATGCCGGGCAGATGCTCAATAAAGATGGTCCAAGACCCGTCCTTATCCGAAACGGCCTCCTGCACCTCGGGGAGCTGCGCCAACGACCTTTCGAACGGCGTCGCGACCCCTGGGCCGGTAAGGGGGGCGTAGGTCGATCGGGCCTCGCCGATCTTCAGCACCGGATTCAGCGCCTTGTCGCCGTGAGCCCAGGCGTCGGGTTTGAGGCCTTTGGCGTAGTGGGCAATCTGCCTGCAGGGTTGGTCCCCCGGCCGCGTCTCGGCCTTTGCGGCGAAGGTCATCAAGGCTGCGACCGCAACCCCGATGCCGCAGGCGCGGATCGCGCCGCGCCGCCGGCCTAGCCTGATCGGGTTCCGAGGATCACAGTTCAAGGCTCAGCCCGCCTCAACCTTCATCTTCGCCACTCGCTCGTCTCGCAGCTGCGTGCGCCTTACCTTCCCCGCGTCGTCCCGCACATGGTCGGTGACGAACTCGTAGCTCCTCGGCTGCTTGTAAGGCACCAGCCGGCTGCGCAGGTGCTCGCGTAGCTCCGCTTCACTGACGTCGTCCTTAGGGTGGACGATGGCGTGGATGGTCGAGCCCATCTCGTCGTCGGGCAGGCCGACCACGGCGGAGGAGTGGACGGCGGGGTGTTCGTCCAGGGCCGCCTCGATCTCGGCGGGATAGACGTTGGAGCCGCCCACCAGGATCATGTCCGTCCGCCGGTCGGCCAGATAGAGGTAGCCGTCGGCGTCGAAGGAGCCGATGTCGCCCAGGCTCTCCCAGCCGCCGGGCAGGGTGCGGGCGCTGGCCCCGCGGTATTGGTACGAAGCTCCGGCGCCCTCCGGCGGGCGCATATAGACCTCGCCGATCTCGCCGACCGGCAACCGCTCGCCGGCCTCGTTGAACGCCGCCATCTCGCCCATCGCCACCTTGCCGACGCTGCCCCGGTGGGCCAGCCATTCGGTTCCGGACAGGGTGGTCGCCGACTGGGCCTCCGTGCCGGCATAGAGTTCCATGACCGCTTCCGGCCCGACCCAGTTGATCCAGGCTTCCTTCAGCCAGGCCGGGCAGGGGGCGGCCATGTGCCAGACCGTATGCAGGCTGCTCACGTCGTACCCGGCCTTCGCCTCGTCCGGCAGCTTCCACATCCGGCTCATCATGGTCGGGACCAGATAGAGCCAGGTCGCCTTGCGCTCGGCCACCGCCCTCAGCGTCTCCTCCGGATCGAACTTCGGCAGCAGCACCAGATGGGCGCCGCTCGCCAGGGCGTTGATGGAGGTGGTGAAGGGGGCGTTGTGATAGAGCGGCCCCGGCATGACGCAGACGTCGTCCCAGCCGATGCGCCACATGGCTCCGCCCGCCCCAGCGACCACGCCAGGCGCACCGGACATGATCAGCTTCGGCCGCCCCGTGGAGCCGCCGCTGGTGGCCGCCTTATAGACCGGCGCGATCACGTCGGTCAGCGGACCGTCGTCAATCCCCAGAGCGAACAGGTCCTCCACATCGTAGCGGGGCTTGGCCCCCTCCACCGATCCGTTGGAGATCAGGATCGGCGTCTCGGCCAACTCCATCACGGCGTCGGCCTCGGCCTGCGGCAGGCGCCAGGACAGCATCTGCGGCGTCGCGCCGGCCTTCCACAGGCCGAACGCCGCCTCCAGGAAGCCCGAGGTGTTTGGCAGGGCGATGGAGACCACGTCGCCATGCTTGACGCCGGCCTTGGCCAGCCCCCGGGCGATCTGGTTGGTGCGCCGGTCGAACTGCCGCCAAGTGACGGTGTGGGTGGAGTCTGTGATCGCGGCTGCGTCCGGTTTTTGCGCCGCGATCTGGCTGACGCGCGCGCCCAAGGACATGAGGGCCGGATCGTCGGTCATGGTTTCGCTCCCTGCGCGGCCCGTGGTCGGCCGAGACTCTGCTCGGGCGCTATTTAACTCAAACCGGAAGCGCCACCAGCCTTCCGTGTCGTCGCCCAGAACAGAAAGGCTTCGGCCGCGAGGAAGGCGGCGACGACGGCCGCGGCGCCGATCGGGCCCGCCAGTTCATCGCCAAAGCGGGCGCCGACATAGACCAGCAGGATCATGCTGAGCACCATGCCCGGAGCGCCCAGTCCGCGGCCGGCGGCGCTGTGGTGGTAGCCGATCCAGAAGGCGAGCCGGGCGAGGGTCCATGTGAGGCTCGCGGCGACCACCGCCCGCATCGCGGCGCCGCTCGAACAATAGCAGGCCAGGCCGAACAGAGCGGCGGTGAACACCACCGTCTGCTCCAGCGTATTCTGAAGATAGCGCTGATTGACCCGCAGACGCCGGGTCTCGTAGCCCGCCAGCGGATCGAAAGCCGGCGAAGACAGTCGCTCGTGCGCGACCGATTCCACCCCCAGCACCAGGCTGAACAGCAACGAGACGGCCCAGCATTTTACGGTGAACAGCATCCGCGCGCTCAGGGTGTCCAAGCCGGCCAGCGGCGGCAGGAAACGGGTGATGGCGACCCAGACGCCAATCGCGCCGACCGCGCCGATGGCGATGTAGACTATTCCCGCGCGCCGCTGACGGCGGAAGTCCCCAGGTGGCGGGGCTTCAGTCGCCATGACCTAGTGATAGGCCGGCGGCAGGTTATAGCTCTGCCGCATCCTGGAGTCCCGCTCGGCTGTGCGCTGCGCCTTGCAGGCGGCGCTGTAGTCCGGCTGGTGATCAAGCAGGCACTGTTTGAACGCGAACTTGTCGACGCCGCTGCAGTACTTCGCATAGTCCGCCGCACAGGCGTCCTTGTGCCCGCTGCCGCCATAGCCGCTACTCTGGGCGCTGGCGGGGTAAGCCGACGGCAGCGCCAGGGCCGCCAGACATAGGCCGAGCGCAAGCGGCGACAGGCGCGGTCTTGAGCCTGAAGACATGCGCAATTTCCTCATGGCCGCCGTGTTCGCACCGAAGCCCCAGCCTACGTCGAAAGCATCGGATCGTCCAATCCCGCGCGATTCTCCCGCACCCCTTCGTTGCGCGCCGCCGCCGCCCCATGATTTATGGCGAAGCCGAACCAGGGGAGTCTCGTCATGCGCCGTCGCAGTTTCATCGCCGCCATTCCGGCCGCCGCCGCCGCGACATCGATGGGTGCGGACGTTTCCCCGGCGATGGCCCAGGAGGGCGCGGCAAAGCCCGGTCGGCCGCTGCCGCCGTTCCAGCCCGCCGGCGCCGACCGCTTCATCCGGCCGGACGTGCGCGCCGGCGACCGGCCCGCCGGGGCGAGCTTCGCCTCGCGGTCGGCCGTCTACGGCCTTAATGGCGCGGCGGCGACCATGCACCCGCTGGCGACCCAGGCGGCGATCGGCATCCTGAAGAAGGGCGGCTCGGCGGTGGATGCGGCCATCGCCGCCAACGCCTGCCTCGGCTTTCTGGAGCCCACCAGCTGCGGCATCGGCGGCGACTGCTTCGCCATGTTGTGGGACCCCAAGATCAAGGAGGTGGTCGGCATGGCCGCCTCGGGCCGCTCGCCCAAGGCCTTGTCGCTGGAGACGGTCCGCGCGCGGGCGGTGGACGGCGCCCTGCCGGCCCATGGCGCCATCTCGGTCTCCGTGCCCGGCGCCCTGGACGGCTGGTGGACCCTGCACCAGCGCTACGGCAAGCTGAAGTGGGCGGAGCTGTTCGAGCCGGCGATCGAGCTGGCCGAGTCCGGCGTCGGCATGTCCCAGACCATCGCCTACTACATCCGCCTGGCCATGGCTCAGTTCGGCCGTGCGGGTTCCGGCATCGAAGAGACCGAGAACGCTCGCCACACCTGGGGCGCCGGTCCGGCCGATGGCGGTTATTTCCGCAATCCGGACCTTGCCCGCACCTACCGCATGATCGCCGAGGGCGGCCGCGACGCCTACTACGAAGGCCCCATCGCCCACACCATCGAGGCCTATTTCAAACGCATCGGCGGCTGGATGACGGTCGATGACCTGAAGACCCAGCACGCCGAATGGACCAAGCCCCTGGCCACCGACTATCGCGGCGTGACCGTGCACGGCCTGGGCGCCAATACCCAGGGCCTGACCACCCTGCAGATGCTCAACATCCTGGAGCATTTCGACCTGCGTGGCGCCGGCTTCCAGTCGCCGCAAAGCCTGCACCTGCAGATCGAGGCCAAGCGGCTCGCCTACGAGGACCGCGCCCGCTATTACGCCGACCCGCATTTCAGCCACGTGCCCACCGACTGGCTGAACTCCAAGGCCTACGCCGCCGAGCGGGCCAGACTGATCAGCCCGGGCAAGATCCTCACCCCCGTCTATCCCGGCCAGGCGCCAAGCCAGGGCGACACCACCTATTTCTGCGTGGCGGACCAGGACGGGATGATGATCTCGATGATCCAGTCCAACTTCCGCGGCATGGGCTCCGGCCTGGTCGCCGACGGCCTGGGCTTCATGTTCCAGGATCGCGGCCAGCTCTTCTCGCTCCGCGATGGCCATCCAAATCTCTACGCCCCGGGCAAACGGCCCTTCCAGACCATCATCCCCGGCTTCGCCACCAAGGACGGCGCGCCCTGGCTGGCCTTCGGGGTCATGGGCGGCGACATGCAGCCGCAGGGCCAGACGCAGATCATTCTCAACCGGGTGGACTATGGCCTCGACGTCCAGGCCGCCGGCTGCAGCCCGCGCTGGCGCCACGAAGGCTCGTCCCAGTCCATGGGCGAGGACCCGCCGGGCCTGGGCGCCACCGGCCTGCTGCACCTGGAGACCGGCGTCCCAGCCGCCACCCGCACGGCGCTGGAAGCCATGGGCTGGGTCATGGGCCCCACCGACGGCGGCTTCGGCCGCTACAACTGCATCGAGCCGCACACGAGCGAGGGCCACCGCATCTATGGCGCGGCCAGCGAGATGCGGGCGGACGGGCTGGCGCTGGCCTATTGAGGCAGGCTCATGAGCATCACCCGCCCGCGCCCAGAGTGGTGAGAAGCTCGTCCAAGGCCTCGAACTGCTCGGGCCACGCGCCCGTGCTTTCGGAGGCGATCGCGCCGTCGAGCGCCTCTTTCGATGGATAGAGCTCGTGCACGACGACCAGGGTCGCGCCGTCCTTTTCCTCGAAAGTCACCGTGGTGACGGCCCCGCCGTCACCGTCCTCCTCATTGGTCCAGACCATGCGGGCGTGTGGCGTCACCTCGATGTATCGGCCGAAGAAGGCCATGGGCTGCTCCATGGCGGGGTGGCCCATCTCCAGACGGTAGAAACCGCCAGTGCGAATATCGGCCTCGTAGGAGATCAGGGTGATGCCGAACGATGCGGGCGTCCACCATTGCTTGAATAGCTCCGGCGTGGCGAAGGCCTCGAACACCAGACGCGCCGGACCGTTCACGGTTCGCGTAACGACCAGCTCCCGCTCCGATGTCCGCTCCACCGTCGTGGCGGCCTTGCCGGCGGCGGGATCACTCTGAGTGGCTGCGGCCATCGACCTTCTCCTTCTGTTTCAGTGTCTCGACAACCCTGTCCAGGGCGTCGAAGCGTGCAGCCCAAAGCTGGCGGTGCCCCTCGATCCAGGCCGCCTCTTCCTCGAGACGGCGTATGCCGAGCCTGCAGGTCCGCACGCGCCCAACCTTCTCCGTCGTGACGAGGCCCGCCTGCTCCAAAACACCGACGTGCTTCTTCATGCCGGTGAGGGTCATGTGGAACTTGTCGGCAAGCTCTGTGATCGAAGCATCCGAACGCCCGAGCCGCTCCAAAACCCCGCGCCGGGTGGCGTCGGAGAGCGCGGAGAACGAGGCGTCGAGGCGGGTTGTTGTATACTGCACCATATGGTTCAGTATTTAGCGCGAAGACGGTCAACATGCAAGGGGGTTGAGCACGCGCTGGAGGCGGACTTTCCGAATCTCGGCAATGGGGTCGATAACGGTCGTCGGGTTGAGCCCAGCAACTGGTCGTTGATGCCGGCTTCAGGCAGGATTCAACCGAGGCGGTGACTAGGGACCAACACTCTTCAGCCCTGGCCCGGCATCTCCTCGAACACGGTCAGCCCCTCTGGCAGCACCACCCAGTCCGGGCGGCGGCTGTTGAAGATGGCCGTGGTCGGCTTGAACCAGGACGGGTCGTCCAGCGAGCCGGCGTAGATGGTATGGGATGTGACCTCGCCGACGATGCCGCGCAATGGTTGCGCACCGACTCGCCGCCGTGAACCGCCTTGGCGATCGACAGCTTAGTCTCGCCGCTGAACCGCACCGCCGAGGCAGCGAAGCCCATGAAGGGGATGAAGCCCGAGCCCGAGGCCTTGCGGCAGTCGGCGCAGCAGCAGTAGCCGGCATAGTCCGGCTCACTGCTGGCCTCGTAGCGCACCGCCCCGCAGAGGCAGCCGCCAGTGATCTTGGGGGCCTGGGTCATCATGGCCAACGGTTATTCGCCAGCCGGCGAGCGTGCAATTCTACCCGTGTTTGCGATCCAGGTGCGCCAGCACATCCCGCGCGTCGAACACCGTTGCATCGGCATGGTCCGCCGCCGAGCCGTGGCTCATGCGGATCATCAGGGTCTCGCCCGGCCGCACGAAGGGCACGGCCAGGCCCACCTGCGGGAAGCCGCTGGCGCCGATGCCGTTGCCGGTATAGCCGGCGACGCCCTGGGTGCTGCGACTGCGGTCGGTCACCGAGATCACCTCGAACAGCTCGTAGCCATTGGCCAATGTGGTCTCGGCCGCCTTGCGCAGGGCGTAGCGCTGGATCTTGTCCGGATCGGTTCCGGTCATGCCGCGGGCGCTGACCTGGGCGATATTGGAGCTGATCTCCACCGCGCCGACGCCGCCGCGCAGGCCCATCTTCTGATAGGGCGTGCTGCAGGCGGCCAGGCTGCTTACCGCCAGGCCGGCCATGGCGGCGGCGATGACGGCGGTGTTGCGACGATTGAACATGGATGGACGTCCCCTTGGCGTGGCTTTCACCGGTCCAACGACGGCCAAGTTCGTTTTCATCCGCGCGGCGGCGAAAAAGTTCAGATCATCTTGGGCCAGTGATCCGGCAATCCGAGCGAATTGAGGCGCTTGTCGACGGCTTAAGCGTCAACTCGCCTGCCGCGCCGCCATGGGGCGACGAAGGGTGTGCACCACCATCCGGCCGGCCGCGCGATCGATCAGGGAAAAGTCCACCCCAAACCCGGCCGACGCCAAGGCTTGACGCACGGCGGCCTGTTGGGCGGCATCGGCGACCTGCGCGGCCACGCGCCCGCCGTCGCGCACTAGGCGCGCGGTTCGGCGCACCAGCGCGGCGCCCTCTTCCGGCGACATGGGTCCGACCACCAGCAGCAAGTCGCAGGCGTCGTCGGCGCCCAGGCAGGTCGCTTGGCGGGCGCACTCGACATGATCGAAGCCGGCGCGGCAAAGGCTGAGCATGGCGGCCAGGCTGTCCGGGCCGGCGACGCAGACATGGTCGTCCGGATGGATGGCCGTGAGCGCCAGCGCGCGCTGCACCACCTGCTCCGGCGACAGGAAGACCTGGGATCGGTTCGCGCGCATCAATGCGCCTCCTCGCTCGGCCCGACTTCGCGGGTGACGATGTCGCCGATCTGGATTTCGTGGCGCGCCACCAGCGCCATCAGCCGGGTCGAAATCCGACCGTTCGGGCATGGGCCGCGCGCGACCTGGGCGAGCAGGGGGTCGAAAAACTGCCGTCCGCCAGGATAGGGAACCGTGAAGGCGTCCGGAACTGGGCGCCAGATCAGATGCAGGAATTCGAAGATCACCTCGCCGGCGGCGATGTGGCGACCGGAGACCAGGCGGCGGCCGGGATGCAGGATGAGACCCGCCCGCGCCGCCGCCTTCACCGCGCTCCGCCAGCTTGGAAGGGGGTCTGGCTCAGACTCCGGGTCGCGTGGCGCGCTGGCGCTCCGGCGACCGAGGTCGGCCGGCTGGACGTCTGACAGTTTGACCCACATGGACTTCACGCGACCCGGTCAGGCCGCCTGGGGCCTCGACCCGCGTCTTATCGGACGAACGCCGATAAGGGCTCAATGCGCCGGTCGGGCGCGGCGCATAGACGACCCATAAAGACGCCGAGGCGCCGGTCAGGCCGCGCTGGCCTCTTCCATGTCGCGCATGTGCTCCGCGTCGTCCGAGGCCGCACCGCCGTCGGCAAAATTCGGTTACAGTGCACTAATTCGGCAACCACAGCAGATCGACGGCCGCGCGTCGAATTAAGTGCACCGTCACCGAAATTATTACTGATCCTCGTCCGCCACGTAGCGCAGCGTCACCATGTCGTCCGGTCCCCTCGGCGGCTCCAGGGTCACCTGGCCGCCGGCGATCGGCCAATGCTGGTGGCCGCCGTGACCGGCCCTGGGCTGGCCATAGACCCGGTTCAAGTGGGTCCGGGCCGCGTCCAAGGCGCCGGCCTCCAGTTGGCAATCCACCTCGGCCAGCCTGCGGGCGGGGAAGGTGTAGCGCAGCGTCTGCGCCGAATAGCTGTGCAGCACCGTGATCGCCGCCCGCTGGAACACCGAGCCGATCCGGTCTGCATAGCCACAGACCAGCGTCGCGCCAGGCGCGTTGGTGGGACCCACGCCCATGAACTGCGCCGCGAGCGGCTGGTCGGAGCAGATGGGCTGGATCACCCCGGGCCCGGCGCCGGGGAACTCCAGCGCCTTCCAGTCCTCCACCGACATGCCGAACTTCATTCCCGGCGGCCCGCACAGCCGGTCGATCTCCGCCGGGTCCGCCATCGCCGCCGAAGCCAGCGCCGCGACCACCAAACCGCCGGCCAGGCCGGCCATCCATCCTGTCTGTTGCATCGCCGGGGCCTCGCATGTCCCCAAGGACTGAAACGCCGATCAAGCGGGGATGTTCGCCCGATCCCGTGCCTGTGCAAATGAAATTTCGCGCGGGTCCTATTCCCGCGTCCCGCGCGAGCGACTCTTCCAGCATTCCGCGGGGCCGCGAGCTCGCTCAAGCCGCCGCGGCCTCCTCCATGTCGCGCATATGTTCGGAGGCATCGGTGGCGAGGCCGATCGGGTGCAGGCCGGTGTTGACGTCCGATCCCCGCTCCAGGGTCTTATGCACCGGGCAGTGGCCGGCGATCTCCAGCAGCCGCGCGCGCTGCGCCTCGTCCAGCGGGCCTTCCAGGATCACCGTGCAATCGAAGCAGTCCTTGGCGTCCAAGGACGCGCGCTGGTGCCGCACCGCCACCTGCACCCGTGTCAGCGGCCAGCCCTTGCGCTCGGCGTAGAGCCGCATGGTCATCGCCTTGCAGGAACCCAGGGCCGCGCAGAGCAGATCGTAGGGGTTGGGGCCGCTGCCCAAGCCGCCGTCCAGCCTGGGTTCGTCCACGACGAAGGCGTTGTCACCCCGCCGCGCCACCATCTGCAGCCGGCCAAGGCCGGTCTCGGCCACCAGCATGGGCTCCTCCGGGGCGGCGGCGGCGGCGATGACCGAAGCCATGGTCCTATCCTTGTGGCGGCGGATCGCGGCGCGGCGCGAGCCAGGTGGCGAGGTCCCAGGCGTTGCGGATGCAGATCAGCAGCAGGGCGATCAGGCCCAGCGCCATGGCGTGGGGCGCATAGGCCATCCGCAGGCAGGCCGCCACGGCGGCGGCGGTGAGCCAGGCATAGGCCATTGTCGGCGCCACGCCGTAGCACCACAGGTCCGACCAGTGGCTATGGCTGTCCAGTCGCAGGATATCGTTGAGCACCACGCCCGCATAGATCAGGAAGCCCAACGCCCACAGGCCCATCATCACGGTGACCGCTTCGGCCAAGGTCGGCAGCTGACTACAGGGCATCAGAGCCAGCGCGCTGATGACCAGCACCGAGGTGAGGTGGAAGACGGTCGGGCTGGTGAACAGCCGGGCGCCGTTGGTGCTGGCCGAGGAGTTTTGCCGGCCCGCCGACAGGGTTACGACGACAAACACCAGGCCGGTCAGCGTCGCCGCCGCCTCGGCCGTGGTCTGAAAAAAGGTCTGCCAGCCTGCGAACATGGTCGCGAGCTTAGCCGAACCGGCGCATTCCGCCAGCGGTCGATCAGAGGATCAGCAGGCCGACCGGGATCACAACGCCGGCGGCGAGCAGGATCAGGGCGGTCCGCTTGCGGGTCGGGTGCGTCAGCCCCATCCATATGCCGAGCAAGGTCGAAACCGTCAGGCCGCCGGCGACGACCCAGAAGAAGTAGATCTTCAGCGCCAGGGTCGCCGTCGACATCTTGTCATCGTCGCCCGCGGCCGGCGGCGAGCCCGCGGTCGCCGCGGCCGGCTTGGCGTCTTCGTCGGGATGATGATGGCCGGCCTTGAACACCTGGTCCTGATGGACGGAACTCAGCTTTTCCAGGATCGGCGGCGGGGTGTAGGCGCCGTGGGCCTCGTGGAAACTGAACAGCTGCCAGGCGCCGGTGATGGCGAAGAACAGCACGCTCGGGGCGATGAGCATGCCGATGTAGAAGTGCCATTGCCGAACAAGCGCCATTCGCATCGCCGGATTTTCCTTCACTGAAGTCTGCCCCACGCTTAAGGCCACGGTTCGGGCGCCGCAATGGGCGCTGAACCAGGCCTGAGGGAGCCGAGATGACGCGGATGCTGGTGCTTCAGTCGGTGTGGGGCATGGACGCCCTGCCGGGGGTCGACCTGGAGCATCGCCTGCCGGAAGCGCTGGTGCGGATTATCGAGGCCGGTTTCGACGGCGCTGGCGTCAACCTTGCCCGCACCAGCCGCGCCGCAACCACCGCGCGGGTCATGGCCGACCACGGGCTGACCTGGGAGGGCCAGGCCCTGGTCCGCACCGGCGACGAGTTGAAGCGCTTCATCGACCAGGCGACAGCGCTGGGCGGCGCACATCATCTCAACATCCAGATCGCCGCCGGCGCCGCCACCCTGGCCGAGGCCTGCGGCCAGGTCGATGAACTCGAGACGGCGGCGGCCGGCGCGCCGCTGCCGGTCTTCTACGAAACCCATCGCGGCCGGCTGACCAACGACCTCTACTTCACTGGTCGGCTGCTGGAGGCGCGGCCTGGCCTGAAGCTGACCGGCGACCTTTCCCACTATGTCACCGCCCACGAGATGAACCTGCCGCTCGATGCGGACCTCGCCCGGCGGATGAGCCAGGTCATCGGCGCCTGCCACGCCTTCCACGCCAGGGTTGCGGGGACCCATCAGATCCAGGTGGGTCTGGAGGCGGTCGCCAACCGGCCGTGGCTGGATCAGTTCAGGGCCTGGTGGGCGGAGGGTCTGGCGGCCTGGCGCGTCCGTGCGGCGGCCGGCGAGACACTGTCGGTGATGTGCGAACTCGGCCCGCCGCCCTACGCCATGATCGATAATGAGGGCCGCGAATTCTCCGGCCGCTGGACGGACGCCCTGGCCCTGAAGGCCTTGTTCCGAGACCTCTGGGAGGCGAGCCCATGACCAAACCCACAGCCGGTGGCCTGATCGAAGACGCTGTGATCGACGACTTCGATTGGGCCGACGCCGACCTGGCCGGCGCAGTCTTCGTCGGCTGCGCCATCGCGGACGCCCAGTTCAGCAACACGGTGCTGGAGGAGGCCCGCTTCAGCCGCTGCCGCATCCCGCGCGGTCGCTTTGCCCATGTCGATTTGCGCGAGGCGACGTTCGAGGACTGCGTCTTCGTGGAGGCCGGCGAGCATGTCGGCGCGAGCTTCGCCTTCAGCCAGTTGGACCATGCCCGCTTCGCCCGCTGCGACCTGAGCTTCAGCCAGTTCGACCGCTCCAGCCTCTATGACGTGACGTTCGAGGACTGCAATCTGCGCGGCGCCCGGTTCCACCGCGCCGACTTCGCCCGCAACTTCGGCCGCAACATCGTGCGGGCCAGCGCCCGATTCCTGCGTTGCAACTTCCATCTGGCCGAGCTGGCCGAGGCGCGCCTGCCGGGCTGCGATTTCAGCGGCAGCCAGTTTCGCGAGGCGGACCTGTCGGGCACGGATTTTGAAGGCGCGACCTTCACCGACGCCGACCTGTTCGGCGCCGTGCTCAGTGGCGCAAAACTGGCGGGCGCCGACCTGCGCGGCGGCGAGATCAGCGGCCTCGACATCACCGCCCTGGCCAGCCACGCCGGCCTGAAGGTCGATGCCGGCCAGGGGTATGCGCTACTGACCGCCCTCGGCATCGACGTCACGGTAAAGCGCGAGCTGGACTGATCCGTCCTGGCGCGGGGCTTGCCCGCCTCGTGAGCGAAGACAATCTGTCGCACCAAAACGGCGCAGGGAACCCTTCGCTAACCGGGCAGAGGTTATAACAGTTCGCATGTCGCGCCCTTCTTCCTTGCAGCTTTCGGCTTCCTCGCAGCTTTCGGCCGAAGTTGTTCGCCCGGCCGATCTGGCGGCGGCGGACGTCGCCACCTGGCGCGCCATGCAAGCCGCCGAGCCGGCCTTCGCCAGCCCGCTGCTCGGCGTCGAGTTCGCGCTTGCTGTCGGCCAGGTTCGCGATGACGCCCGGGTCGCCGTCTTCCGCCGTGGCGGCGAAACCATCGGCTTCCTCGCCTATCACCAGCGCCCATCCGGTTTCGCCCGCCCCATCGGCGCGCCCTTCTGCGACTACCACGCCCTGATCGGCCGTTCGGATGCTGAGCTGACCATCGGCGAGGCCCTCGCCGCCGCCGGCCTGCACCGCCTGCGCCTGACCGGCGTGGTCGATCCCTTCGGCCGCTTCGGCGGCGCCGTGGCCGAGCAGACGCCGGCGCACCGGATCGTGCTCACCGACGGCGCCGAGGCCTACCTTGAGGCCCTCCGCGCCAGCAGCGGCAACCGGTTCAAGAACTATCGCCGCTATAGCCGCGCCCTGGAGCGGGACCTCGGTCCCGTCCGTCTCGTCGCGCACGATGCGAGCGCGGCCAGCTTCGACCTGCTAATGGATTGGAAGCGCCGCCAGATCGCCGAGACCGGCGTGCACGACTTCCTGGGCGCCGACTGGGCCCGGGCGCTGATGCGAGGCCTGTTCGAGGATCAGGGCGGCGATCTGCGCGGGCTGATGATCAGCCTCTATGCCGGCGAGCGGCTGGTCGCGGCCCATTTCGGCGCGGCCCAGAACGGCTGGTTCCACCCCTGGATCGGCGCCTTTGCCCCGGACCTGAAGGCCTATTCGCCGGGTCTGGTGCACCAGATCGAGGCCGTCGCCGCCATGACCGGGCTTGGCCTGACGGTCTACGACCTCGGCGCCGGCAGCGACCATTGGAAGTCCATGTTCGCCCTGGAGCAGACCACGGTCGGCTCTGGCCTCGCCACCGCCCCGTCCTTCAGCGGCCGCCTCGGCGACGCCGTCGATCGGCTTTGGCGGGCGCCGCTCGGTGGCCGCCTGCGCCGGCGCTTCGACCAGATCAGCGCCGTCGAACTCACCCTCGGCGGCCGGCTACAAGGCGCCGCCCACGCCCTCACCACCCTGCGCGGCGCCAGCCGGCGCTCGGCTCCAACCCCCTCGCGGAGCAAGTCATGAGCTCTGTCATCACCAACTGGGACCCCGAGCAGGTCGCCGGCTTCGAGCGCAAGGTGATCGCCTTCCGCCACAGCCTGCATGAACGGCCGATGTTCTCCGACGAGGGCCTGGCCTCCATCCTCCACCGTTATCCGCGCGATGCGCTCGGCGTCTTCACCATGGGTGAGGACCTGGAGGACTGGCAGTCCTGGCGGCGCGGGGGCGCTGGCGCCATCAGCGGCGATCGGCTGCTGGAGGCGGTCAAGCAGGGCCGGCTCTGGCTAAACCTGCGCCACGCCAACACCCACCTGCCTGAGTTCACCGACCTCTGCCGCGAGATCTCGGCGGAAAAAGAAACGGCCTTCGGGACCAAGGTGCTGAACCGCGACCTCGGGCTGCTTGTCTCCTCGCCCAAGGCGCGGGTCTTCTATCACCTGGACGTGCCGCTCTCATCCCTGTGGCAGGTGCGTGGCCAGAAGCAGATCTGGTTCTATCCGCGCACCGAACCCTATGTGCAGCCGGCGTGGCTGGAGCGTTGCGTGCATGCCACCGCCGAGGGCCAGATGCCCTTCACGCCCGGCTGGGACGATGTCGCCGAGACCCGGGTCCTGACGCCGGGGGACATGGTCACCTGGGCTCAGAACGTCCCGCACCGGGTCGACAACGGCCCGATGATGAATGTTTCGGTTTCGATGGAATATATGACGCCCCGGGCGCGGGTGCGGGCCAATGTCCTGCACGCCAACGGCCTGTTGCGGAGCCATCTCGGATGGACGCCGCTCATTCAGGATCGTCCCGGCCCGGTCATGGCCGCCAAGCTGGTCCTGGCCGCCGCGCACAAGGCGCTGGTCGCCCACGGGACTCGCGCGCCGGTGCTGGAAGAAACCTTCGATGTTGAGGCCGCCGCCGCGCCGGCCAATTGACCCAGCGCCAAGCGTCGCCATATCACCTGGGGTAAACGCGTCCCATGTTGGGGACGGTCGGGAGGACGTTCGATGAAAGCCATTCTGCTCGCTGGCGGTCTGTCGCTGGCCATGATCTCTGGATCGGCCCAGGCGGGCTGTGTCGGTGGGGCTGTTGTCGGCGGCGTCGCCGGCCACTTCGCCCATCACCACGCGCTTGCCGGCGCCGCCGTCGGCTGCGTGGTCGGTCACGAGATGGCGGTCCACAAAAAGAAAGAACGCGAGCTTCAGCGTGAAGAAGCCCGCCGCCGCTGGGAAGCGACCCACCACCACTAAGTCTCTCATTGTTCGAGCCGGCTCGAAGGATGACTCGGCGCCGGGGATATTGGGTGTAGGCTGTCTTTCCGAGGAACCTCCGAGAGACGGCCAATGACGCCGCTCGCCGCCGACCGCCGCCGTTTCGCCGCCCTCCTGGCGGGGGCGGCGCTGTGGCCGGCGGGACGCGCCCTGGCGCTTCCGCCCGACCCGCCCCCGCTGGCCGGCGCCACGCCTCCAGGCGCCGCCCCACCCCCAGGAACACCGCAGACCAGCGTCGGCGCCGGGCTGGACTGGTCCAGCCGCATGACCGCGCCGGTCTTCATCGAAGGCCAGGGCCCGTTTCCCTTCGTGGTCGATACCGGCGCCAACCGAACGGTCATCGCCGCCGAGCTGGCCATGAGGCTGGGCCTGCCGGAGGGTGAGCTGGAGGCCCTGCACGGCGTCGCCGGCATGCAGATGACCCCAACCGCCATCGTCAGCCTGACCGTGGGAGCCCGCACCAGCCGGCGCGGCCCGGTCTCGCTGCTTCCTTCCGGCGCCATCGGCGGCGAGGGCCTGCTCGGCCTCGACCGCATCGGCGATCAGTGCGTCACCCTCGATTTCCACGCCCAGCAGCTGGTGATTGGTCCGCCGCCGCGCTGGGCCGGGACCTATGAGGTCGCCGTCCACGCCCATCGCCGCAACGGCCAACTCACCCTTGTCGATGCCGACCTGAACGGCATTCCGGTGACGGCGTTCATCGATTCCGGCTCGGACACGACCATCGGCAACATGGCCCTGCATCACTACTGCTCCGAGCGCGCGCCGGAGGTGAAGTGGCTCAAGGTCCCGGTGATCAGCGCCACGGGACAGACCATGGAGGCGGAGATCGCCAGCCTGCCGAACCTGCGGGTCGGTGGGTTCAAGGTTCCCACCTGGCCGGTCGCCTTCGTCGACCTGCACACCTTCGCGATGTGGAACCTGATCGAACGTCCCGCCATCCTGATCGGCATGGACCTGCTTAGCCGCTTCGACCGCGTCTCGCTGGATTTCTCCAGAGGCGAGGTGAGGTTCCGCCTGCCGCCGACGGCGATTTAGGGTGATCGTAGGCTGACTGGAACCCTCGCCCCGCCCTTCGCGGGGCGAGGGTTCAAGAAGGTAGGCTCCAACCCGCCTACGCCTGCCGGCCCAGCGCCGGGTCGCTCACGCTCGGGCGGCCGTCCTCGCCGTGGCCGGCGAAGCGGCGTTCGAAGCCGGGCAGGTCCAGGCAGGTGACGCTGATGTCGTACCAATTGTGGCTGGCGCGCAGGTCGATGGTCTCGGTGACCTGTGCGCGTGGCGCCAGATGGCGGCGGCGTGGGCGGAGGGTCAGGTAGTCGTTCGCGGCGAGCTCGACCGTCACTGGCGCGGGCCCGTCGTTGCGCAGGGCGATCTTCAACCGGCCCTTCGCCGGATCGAACCTAGCGCTCGCCTCGACACCCGCGCCCTTCGGCGTCGGTCCCCGCAGGGTGCGCAGGAAGCCGTTCGGACCGTGCAGCTCGACGTGATAGCCGTCCGCGCCCACCGGCAGGTCATCCTCCACCGACTTGCCCGACTCCACCGTATAGAAGCGCGGCTCGCCTGCTCCAGCGGGATAGAGGTTGAACGCCGCCCCGGCCTTGCCGGTGTTGGCGATGGTCAGGCGGACGGTGTCGGGCTTGGCGGCCGAGGCCACCTGGAAATCGTAGGGCAGCGCCCGCGCCGGCCGTCCTCCCGCTTCCTGACGCGGCATCGGTTCGGGCGTCTTCGGCGGCTTGGGCCAGGGGCGTTTGCGCCCGGCTTCGGCGATCGCCGGCAGGCCGGAGGCGTCCGGCAGGGCTTTGACCTTCTCGCCATTGCCGGAGAAGTCGAACACGCTGGTCAGGTCGCCCGACACCGCCCGCCGCCAGGGGCTGATGTGCGGCTCCCCGACCCCGAACCGGGTCTCCAGGAAGCGCAGCACCGAGGTGTGGTCGAACCGCTGGGAATTGACCCAGCCGCCCTTGGTCCAGGGCGAGACCACGATCATCGGCACGCGCGGGCCATAGCCTACGGGCTCACCGTGATAGACTTCGCTGGTCGCTTCCACCGTGCTCTTGCCCAGGGCCGGGCCGGCTGTCGGAATGTTCAGCGGCATATGGTCGAAGAAGCCGTCGTTCTCGTCGTAGTTCAGGATAAAGACCGTCTTCGACCAGACCTCGGGATTGGCGGCCAGGGCGGCGATCAGCCGGGCGGTCAGGTACTCGCCTTGGGCCGGGCTGGCCTCCGGGTGTTCGGACAGGAAGTAGGGCGCGACGATCCAGGACACCTGCGGCAGGGTCCCGGCCTTCACGTCGGCGGCGAACTGATCGACCAGGTATTCGCCCCGGCTGGCCTTGTAGTTGGCCGGCGTGGATCCCGGCGACCAGGCGCGGCCGCGCTGATAGAGCGGCGACTCCGGCCCGATGCCGCGGTAGTTGGCGAAGAAGGCCAGGGCGTTGTCGCCGAAGTTGTCGTACTCCTGATAGAGCTTCCACGACACACCGGCCTGCTGCAGCCGCTCGGCGTAGGTGGGCCATTCCAGGCCCTTGAACTTCGGATTGTCCCGGGCCGGGTCGGCTCGCTCGCTGGGCTCGTCATCCAGGTTGGTGACAACGACCGTTCCATCATTTCCCGCCGCCAGCCCGCTGGTGCCGCTGAACAGGAAGAGCCGGTTGGGGTTGGTCGGCCCGAAGATGGAGGCGTGGTAGCCGTCGCAGATGGTGAAGGCGTCGGCCAGGGCATAGTAGAAGGGAATGTCCTCGCGGGTGAAGTAGCCCATGGTCATCGCGCCCTTGGCGCCGATCCAGGCGTCGTGCCGCTTCCATTTGGCGTGGCTGCCCTTCCAGCTGTGATCCAGGCTGAGCATCGTCTGGGCGCCGGTCTTGGCCGTATCGAGCCGGAAGGGGCTGATCACGCCGCCTCCCGTCTTGGTCGGCTGTTCCCAGACGCTGCGCCCACTGGGCAGCTTGATGGGCCGAGGGTCGCCAAAGCCGCGCACGCCGCGCAGCGAGCCGAAATAGTGATCGAAGGAGCGGTTCTCCTGCATCAGGATCACCACATGCTCCACATCCTTGATCGTGCCGGTCTTGTGGTGGACTGGGGCAGCCAGGGCCTGGGCGATGGCCGGCGGCAGGGCGCTCGCACCAGCCGCTGCGCCGGCGGCGAGTTTGAGCAGATCGCGGCGAGCCTGGTCGTGCGTCTTCATGGCGTGGCTTCCCCCAAGGCGGTCTCTGTGGCCGGCTGGACGGCATAATAGCGTAGCAACAGAATAGTCGATGCAATGATGCCGATGAATGACAGCCACAGGGCCACCGACAAGGGCGCGCCGCAGAACATGAGACCTGACGCCAGAAGACAGGCGGCCGAAGCGCCGACATCCCAGCCGCCCTCGGTGGCGACGTGGAAGCGCAGGGTGCAGGGCGCCTGTTTGGCCAGGTTGTAGACCGGCGTCATCATGGTCGGCGTGTAGAGGCAGATGACGAAGGCCCCGCAGGCGTTGGCCGCCACAGCCAGCGCGGGATGACCCTGGCTCACCAGCCTGAAGGCGGTGGTCAGGGCGTAGATCCCCATCGACAGGAATACCGCCCGCGTCCCGTGGCCCGCGTCGATCAGCCGGCCCAGCACCATGCCGCTGCCCGCCCCAACCAGGGCCGCCAGGGCCATGGCGCCGCCGAAGGCGGTGAAGCTCTGGCCCAGGGTGATGAAGAGGGTGATCTGCCAGGCCCAATAGAAGCCGGCGACGATCCAGCCATCAGCCATGAACAGCAATATGCCCGGCCGCGCCGCCTTGAAGGCGCCGGGCGCCGATTTGGCGACCATCACGTTCGGCGTGCCCAGGAAGGGCAGGGCCGCGAGCAGCATCAGCACGCTGGAGGCGCCGAAGGCGATCTTGGGGCCATAGACAGTCAGCGCCCAGCCCGTCGCCAGCGGCCCGACGATACCGACGACCTGGGCCAGGGCTTCCCGTGCACTGACCTGGTGGCCGCGATGCTCCTCATCGCCCAGGGAGGCGAAGTAGGCGTGGTAGGTGGTCCAGTAGAGGGTGTCGCCGATCGACGAGACGCCGATCAGGGCGAACAGCCAGGGACCGACGCCGTCCACCCGCGCCAGGAAGAAGTACTGCGAGGCCCCGACCAGGGTGCCCGCGATCAGCAGCGGCTTCAGTCCGAACCGCGCCGCCAGGGCCGGAACCAGCGGCCGGATCGCGAACCGGCCAATGTTGATCGCCGCCAGCACCGCGAACACCAAGCGCACCGGCACGCCGGCCTTCAGCAGGAAGACGGCATAGAAGGCGCCTCCGCCGCTCATCACCAGGGCGAAGACGCCATAGTGGATGTTCAACAGGTTGACGGTCCGGTTACGAAAGAAGGCCATGGTGGCCCTCCCTTAGCCGTATCGCAGGCTTCCGTCATCCAACCGCGCCACGCCTTTGAGCAGCCAACAGAATCTTCACACGGCTCGCCTTGACCGGGGCAGGCGGCTCGCCCAATGCTGGCGCTATGGCGGACAGTAAACCCATGCCTTGGCGGGCGCGCATACGGCGGGAAATCAAGTTCCTGCGCGGGCTTATGCGGACGCTCAAGCGGGTCAAGTCGATCGCGCCCGACTCCGCCAACCTGATCTGCGACGATCTTGAGGCGGCGGTGGACGCCTGGCGCGAGCGCCGGGCCATCACCTTCGAAGGGCGGACCATCACCTTTGGCGAGATGGACGCCATCGCCAACCGCTACGCCCACTGGGCCAAGGGCCAGGGCCTGCGGCGCGGCCAGACGGTGGCGGTCTTCCTGCCCAACCGGATCGACTACCTGCCGATCTGGTACGGCCTGAGCAAGATCGGCGTCGTCTCGGCCCTGATCAACAACAACCTGGCCGGCCCGGCGCTCACCCACTGCCTCGATATCGCCGGCGCGGGCCATGTGATCGTGGACGTCGAAACCTCGCCGGTGTTCGAACTGGTGAAGGACAACCTGGCCAAGCACGCCGCGCAATGGACCTTGGCCGAGGCCCATGGCGACCAGCGCGACCTGGTCAACGCGCTGAAGAGCTGCAGCCAGCTTCGCCCCGACAAGGAGGGCCGCGACGGCATCGTCGCCCGCGACACCGCCCTCTACATCTACACCTCGGGCACCACCGGCCTGCCCAAGGCGGCCAAGATCAGCCACATGCGGGCGCAGCTCTACATGCGGGCCTTCGCCGGGGCGACCAATTCGGGGCAGGACGACCGGGTCTACAACACCTTGCCGCTCTATCACGCCACCGGCGGTCTCTGCGGCATGGGCGCGGCGCTGATGGCCGGCGGCTCGGTGGTGGTGAAGAAGAAGTTCTCCGCCACTCAGTTCTGGGAAGACATCCACAAGGAAGGCTGCACCACCTTCGTCTACATCGGCGAGCTGGGCCGCTACCTCGTGAACCAGCCTGAGCGGCCGTTCGAGACGGCCCACAGCCTGCGGCTGGCCTTCGGCAACGGCCTCAGGCCTGAAGTGTGGGCGGACCTGGTGCAGCGGTTCCGCATTCCCGACGTGCTGGAGTTCTACGGCTCCACTGAAGGCAATGTCTCGATGTTCAACTTCGACGGCAAGGTCGGCGCCATCGGCCGCATCCCCAGCTATCTGCGCAAGCGGTTCAACGTCCGCCTGGTGCAGTTCGATGTGGAGAGCGAGCAGCCCTATCGCGGTCCCACCGGCCTGTGTTCGACACCGGGCGTGGACGATGTCGGCGAATGCCTGGGCCATATCGGCAGCGACGTGCGCGGCGACTACGGCGGCTATGCCGACAAGGCGGCCAGCGACAAGAAGATCCTGCACGACGTGTTCGAAAAGGGCGATGCCTGGTTCGCCACCGGCGACCTGATGCGCCAGGACGCCGACGGCTACTTCTATTTCGTCGACCGCATCGGCGACACCTTCCGCTGGAAGGGCGAGAACGTCTCCACCAACGAAGTCAGCGAATGCCTCGCCACCCTGCCCGGGGTGAAGGAGGCGACGGTCTATGGCGTCTCGGTCGCCGGCACGGACGGCCGCGCCGGCATGGCCTCGATCGTCACGGGGCCGGAGTTCGATATCCAGACCCTGGCTGGCCACGTCGATGCCGCCATCCCCAGCTACGCCCGTCCAGTCTTCGTGCGTCTGCAGCCCGAGATCGAGGTCACCGGCACCTTCAAATATCGCAAGATGGACCTGGTCGAAGAAGGCTTCGACCCGGCCGTGGTCAAGCAGCCCGTCTATGTGCGCGATCCCGCCAAGGGTTATGTGAAGGTCACCAAGGCGGTGTTCGACAAGATCGTGACCGGAGCGATGCGGCTGTAGGGGCCGTGTGCGTGCTTCGACACGGCCCTGCGGGCCGGCTCAGCATGACGTAGAATTGTAGAGCCGGAAAAACGTAGAGCCCACAAAACCAGGTCATCCTGAGCCGACGCGAAGCGGCGCGTCGAAGGACGCACACCGCCAGTCTCAGCCTTCGTCCAACTATCGCCGAAGCAGGCCGACCAAATCCTGTCAGCAACGACCCGGCTGACGCGCCCCCGCCATGCCATCGCCGCCAGACTCGCCTATATGTCCGCCATGGCCGACGACATCGTCACATCGCAGGACGCCGCCCCCCTGATCGGCATCGCCCTGATCAAGGATCAGGTGAAGCGGCTGCCGGATGCGCCGGGCGTCTATCGCATGTACGGCGACGAGGGCGAGGTGCTCTATGTCGGCAAGGCGCGCTCGCTGAAGAAGCGGGTCGGCCAATACGCGGCGGGCCGGGCGCACACCCAGGGTGTGGCGCACATGATCCACCTGACCCGGGCCATGGAGTTCGTCTCCACCAAGACCGAGACCGAGGCCCTGCTGCTCGAGATCAACCTGATCAAGCAGCTCAAGCCGCGCTTCAACGTCCAGCTCCGTGACGACAAGAGCTTCCCGGAAATCCTGATCCGCCGCGACCACCCCGCGCCGCAGATTCGCAAGCACCGCGGCGCCCATTCCATTCCTGGCGACTACTTCGGCCCCTTCGCCTCGGCCTGGGCGGTGAACCGCACGGTCAACAGCCTGCAGAAAGCCTTCCTGCTCCGCTCCTGCTCGGACAATGTGTTCGAGACCCGCACGCGCCCCTGCCTGCTGCATCAGATCAAGCGCTGCTCAGCGCCCTGCGTCGATCTGGTCACCCAGGCCGAATACGACGAGCTGGTGCAGGAGGCGCACGACTTTCTGAGCGGCAAGAGCCGGGCAGTGATGACCCGGCTCTCCAACGAAATGACCGCCCTGGCCGAAGACATGGAGTTCGAACGCGCCGCCCGCCTGCGCGACCGCATCCGCGCCCTGTCGTCGGTGAGCCAGGAACAGTCGATCAATCCCCACTCCACCGAGGAGGCGGACGTGTTCGCCATCCACGTCGAGGGCGGCCAGGCTTGCGTGCAGGTCTTCTTCTTCCGCGCCGGCCAGAACTGGGGCAACCGCGCCTACTTCCCGAAGGTCGCCAACACCATCGACCGCGACGACGAAGCGGCGGGCATTCTCGACGCCTTCCTCGGCCAGTTCTACGACAGCCAGGCCGTGCCGCGTCTGGTTTTGCTTTCGCACGACATCCCCAACCGGGAGCTGCTGGCCGAAGCCTTCTGTCTCAAGGCCGGCCGCAAGGTCGAGGTGGCCAAGCCCCAGCGCGGCGAAAAGGCCGAGTTGGTCCAGCACGCCCTCACCAACGCCCGCGAGGCCCTGGGTCGCAAGATGGCCGAGAGCTCGGCCCAGAACCGGCTGCTGGCCGGCGTCTGCGAGGCCTTCGGCCTGGAGGGCCAGCCCGAGCGGATCGAGGTCTACGACAACGCCCACATCATGGGCACCAACGCGGTCGGCGGCATGATCGTCGCCGGTCCGGACGGCTTCCAGAAGAGCCAGTACCGCAAGTTCAACATCAAGAGCACCGAGCTCACCCCGGGCGACGACTACGGCATGATGCGCGAGGTGCTGACCCGCCGCTTCGGCCGGCTGGCGAAGGAGGAGGAGGCGGGCGAGGCGCCGCCCCGGCCCGATCTGCTGCTGATCGACGGCGGCAAGGGCCAGCTGGATGTGGTGCTGGAGGTGATGGCCGACCTGGGCGTCGACGATGTGACGGTGGTCGGCGTCGCCAAGGGTCCCGACCGCGACGCCGGGCTGGAGCGGTTCTTCATGCTGGACAAGCCGCCCTTCATGCTCGAGCCGAAGGACCCGGTGCTCTACTACCTGCAGCGCCTGCGCGACGAGGCTCACCGCTTCGCCAACGGCGCCCACCGCACCCGCCGCTCCATGGACATCAAGAAGAACCCGCTCGACGAGATCGAAGGGGTGGGCCCAGGCCGCAAGCGCGCCCTGCTGCATGCGTTTGGTTCAGCCCGAGGTGTGTCCCGCGCCGCCGTGGCCGACCTGATCAAGGTCGAGGGCGTGAACGACGCCCTTGCGCAGCGCATCCACGACCACTTCCGCCGGGGGGCGTAAGCCCCTAAACCGCTCATCCCGGCGAATGCCGGGACCCAGATCATATGGCGCGGCGTTTGGGTTGAAGTTCAGGATTGCCGGTGCGCACCGGCGCTATGTCGTCTGGGTCCCGGCATTCGCCGGGATGAGCGGATATTTTCGCACCGAGCATCATCTAAGGCCGTCTGATGAAACACATCCCCAACATCCTGACCGGCCTGCGCCTGGTGCTGTCGCTGGCCATGTTCGCGGCCCTGGTCGTGATCGCGAGCGGCGGCCAGACCATGCCCTCGGACACCATCACCTGGCTGATCCGTTTCTCGCTGGCGGCCTTTGTGATCGCGGCGGTGACCGACTTCTTCGACGGCTGGCTGGCCCGGCGCTGGCAGGTGGTCAGCGTCGCCGGCGCCATCCTCGATCCCATCGCCGACAAGATATTGGTCTGCGGCGCCATCCTCGGCCTGATCGCCATGCACGCGCCGGAGATGCTGCTGTTCGGGGGCATCATCCTGTTCCGGGAGTTCGCGGTCTCGGCCCTGCGCGAGGTCTTGGCCCCGCGCGGCATCAAGCTGCCGGTGACGTTCCTGGCCAAGGTCAAGACTACCGTTCAACTGGTGGCTATCACCGCGATGATGGTCATGTGGTTCTGGCCCGCCTGGAACATCGACGCCCGCATCGACCACCTGCGCTACGCCCTGGACGGCGCCATCCTGCTCATGGGCGCCGCCGCCGTCATCACCCTGTGGACGGGGCTGGAATACGCCCGTGCGGCGGCCTTGGCGCTGGGGGAGAAGCGGTAGGCATTCAAACCTTCCCCGACAAGCGGGGAAGGTTTGAAATTACGGCTTCAACGCCGCCCCAGCCACCTTGGCCTCACCTGTCAGCGTCGGCGTCGCGGCATCCGGCCCCACGAACAGCTTGAACGCGCCCCCATTGACCTTCCAGACGTGGGCGCCCACGTCCCAGTCGGCCAGCAGGCGCTTGTCGGCCGTTACGTGCACCAACTGGCTCGCGCCCGGCTTCAGGGCCACGCGGGACCAGCCGATCAGCCGCTGCTGGGTTCGGTTCGGTTCGGCGCTCAGATAGACCTGCGGCGTGTCGATGCCGGCCTTCTTGCCGGTGTTGGTCACCCGGAAGCTGACCTGGACCGTCTGTCCGCCTTTGACGCTCAGGCGGTCATATTTGAAGCTGGTGTAGCTCAGCCCCCGGCCGAACGGGAACAGCGGCGTCTTGCCGGTCTTGGCGTACCACTTGTAGCCGACGTCCGAGCCCTCGGTGTAGTCGATGTCGAAGGGATGGGTCGCGTCCTGAGACCCGCCCACCAGCTGGTCCGAGCCGGGCAGGACCGGGTGCGGCAGCTGGTCCGTGCTGGCCGGAAAGGTGATCGGCAGGCGGCCGGATGGATTGACCTCGCCGTACAGCACCTTGGCGATGGTCTCGCCGCCATTGGCGCCCGGGAACCAGGCCTCGACCACCGCGCCGGCCTTGCCCAGCCAGGGCATCAGCACCGGATCGCCGCTTTCCAACACCACCACCGTGTGCGGATTGGCGGAGGTTACGGCGTCGATCAGGGCGTTCTGATTGTCCTGCAGGGTCAAGGAGACGTCCATCGCCTCGCTGGTCCATTGGGTGGCGAAGACGACGACCACGTCGGCATCCTTGGCCGCGGCGGCGGCCGCCGCCGGATCCTTGCCGTCGAAATAGGTCACGCTGCCGCCCTTGGCCCGCGCCTCGATCGCCTTCAGCGGCGCATAGGGATGGTAGATCACCCCCGCGCTCCAGAAGGGCGCGCCCTTGGGCGGCGGCAGCTTGAGCGAGCCTTGCGGGATGACCTGGGACGAGCCGCCGCCGGAGAGGACGCCGACATCGGCATGGCCGCCGATCACCACGATCTTCTTCGACTTGGCCGATAGAGGCAGCACGCCGGCGTCGTTCTTTAAGAGCACCACGCCCTGTTCGGCGGCCCGGGCGGCGGTCTTGCCGTCGGCGGCGGTGTCGAGGCCGCCGGCCTTCACGGGGTGGTCCATCACGCCGGAAGCGAACAGGCCGCGCAGGATGCGGTGGGCCATGTCGTGGACGCGGGCCGCCGGAATCTTGCCGGAAGCCACGGCCTCGCGCAGGGGCTTGTCGAAATAGACGTCGCGGTCCAGCTCCTGGCCGGACTCCTGGTCCAGGCCGGCGGTCGCGGCGGCGGCGGAGTGAACCGCGCCCCAATCCGACATCACCCAGCCCTTCCAGCCCCAGTCGCCCTTCAGGATGTCGTTGAGGAAGGTCGGGTTCTCGCAGGCGTAGACGCCGTCGATGCGATTGTAGGAGCACATGACCGACAGGGGCTGGCCGCGCTCGATGGCGATCTCGAAGGCCAGCAGGTCGGATTCCCGCGCGGCCTCCGCGGACATGTGGGCGCTGGCCACCATCCGGCCGGTTTCCTGGTCGTTCAGGGCAAAGTGCTTGGCGGTGGAGGCGACGCGGGCGCTCTGGATGCCGCGGATCGAGGCGCCGTCCAGGGTCCCGGCCAGCAGGGGGTCTTCGCCGAGGTATTCGAAGTTGCGGCCGTTGCGCGGCTCGCGGGCGATGTTGGCGCCGCCGGCCAGCAGGACGTTGAAGCCCTTCTGCCGCGTCTCCTTGCCGATCATGGCGCCGCCGTCGAACAGCAGCTTGGGATCGAAGGTGGCGGCTAGGGCCAGGCCCGCGGGCAGGGCGGTGGCGTCGTCATGCTCGCGACCGGCGTTGGCCACGCCGAGGCTGGCGTCGCTTTCCCAGATATCCGGAATGCCCAGGCGTGGGACGCCGTCGAAGTGCCCGGCCACGCGCGGGACGCTCGCTGGGCGGTTATGCATCATGCCGGGCATGTGGCCGTGCAGCAGACCGTATTCCTCGTCGGCCGTCATCTGCGCCTGCAGCAGGTCGGCGCGCTTGTCGGCGGAGAGTTTGGTGTTCATCCACGGCTGGGCGGCGTGGGACGCCGGGGCCATGAGCGCGCAAAGGGCGGCGGTCGCCACTCCGGCCAGAGCTTGTTTCCGCATCGTGTCCCCTCCCAGGAAAATCGATTTTCTGCCTAGTCGACTTCGGATCGCCGCGCCAGGGTCGTCAGATGGTTTCCACAGCCGGCTTCCTCGCATACCAGCCGTAGGCCCCGATCAGGCCATAGCAGAGCACCGGCACCAGCAGCGCCAGCGACAGGCCGGCCATGTCCGCCACCCGGCCGCTGATCAGCGGGATGACCGCGCCGCCGACGATGGCCATGCAGAGCAGGCCCGAGCCCTCCGGCGTCTTCTCGCCCAGGCCCTCGACGGCCAGGCTGAAGATGGTCGGAAACATGATGGCGTTCATCAGCCCGACGCTCAGCAGGGTCCACCCGGCCACGTGGCCGTGGCTGAAGGATGAGATCAGCACCAAGGCGGCGGCGCCCACGGTGGCGCCCGTCAGGATCTTGCCCGGCGAGGCCAGCCGCAGCCCCACCGAGCCGATGAACCGCCCGACCATGGCTCCGCCCCAGTAGAAGGGCAGCAGCTCGCCGGCGTTCTCTGGGGTGACGCCCAGGATCGAGGGCTGCGTCAGGTAGTTGACCATCAGGCTGCCGATGGTCACCTCGGCGCCGACATAGACGAAGATAGCGGTGACGCCGAAGGCCAGACGCGGGCGGCGCATCAAGGTGAAGCTGTCGGCGAAGCTGGCGGCCGGATCAGATTGTCCAAGCCGGGCGCGCAGGACCCAGAACACACCCGCGACCAGGGCGAGAACCATGGCGATGACCAGGTAGGTGTGGCCAATCACGCTCACCGGCGTCGCACCGCCGCTGGCGATGGGCGCGAGAATGATCCGTGCGCCGATGTAGGGGGCGATGGTGGTGCCGAAGGAGTTGAACGCTTGGGCCAAGGTCAATCGGCTTGGTCCACCCGCTGCGTCGCCCAGGTTGGCGATCAGCGGATTGGCGGCCACCTGAATGATGGTGATCCCGCCGGCCAGCACGAACAGGGCGGCGAGGAAGAGGCCATAGGTCGCTGTCGAGGCCGCCGGCAGGAAGATCAAGCATCCCGCCGCCATGACGCTGAGCCCCAACACGATCCCCTTGCCGTAGCCCAGGCGCGCAACAAGGGCGCCGGCCGGCACCGAGACGACGGCGTAGGCGCCGAAGAAGGCGAACTGGATCAGCATCGAGTCCGCATAGCTGAGCTTGAACAGGCCTTTCAGCTTCGGGATCAGGATGTCGTTCAGGCTGGTCGCCGCGCCCCAGATGAAGAAGAGGCTGACCACCAGCACCACCAGGGCGCCCGCCGTGGAGGCGGCGGCCGACGGCTTGGCGACCGCGCTATTCGGGGCAGGCTGGGTCACGTCGGGTGGCTCCGGAAAGCGACAGGTCCGAAGCGACTGTGCTTGGGCCTAGTAGGCGGGCCGGGGAAAGCCTGTCAAACGCACCGACGGGCAGTTTGTAGGCACAGTTGACCAGAGGATCATTGCGCTTACAGTGGCCCTCAAATTCAGGGAGGCGACCCAAATGTCTGCGAACGAAACCAAGCCTGCAGGCGCGAGCCGGCGGGACATCCTTTCCGGCGCGCCGTTGCTGGCCGCCGCGGCGGTTACCGCTGTCGGCGCCGCCGCGCCCAGCGAGGCGGAGGCTCAGACAGCGCCGGCAGCCGCGCCGCGTCCCGGTCTGGGCGGTGGGCCGCAAGGGGAGATCTTCTGGACGGTGGAGACCACCGCCGGGAAGATCCAGGGGATGCAGAACACCGGGATCAAAGAGTTCAAGGGCGTGCCCTATGGCGCCCCGACCGGCGGTAAGAACCGCTTCATGCCGCCGAAGAAGCCGGCGCCGTGGTCAGGCGTGCGCGAGTGTTTCGACTTCGCCCAGATCAGCCCCCAGACCCTGGCCGACCTGCGCAGCGAATACGCCATGATGATCGAATGGGACCGGCATGTCGGCGGCATGGGCGAGGACATGCTGACGCTCAATGTCTGGACCCCCGGGGTCAATGACGGCGGCAAGCGGCCGGTGATGGTATCGTTCCACGGCGGCGGCTGGGCCACCGGCTCCGGCAATGCGCCGGGCTTCGACGGCGCCCAGCTCGCCCGGTTCGGCGATGCGGTGGTGGTGACGGTCAATCACCGCCTGGCCAGTTTCGGCTACCTCAACCTGGTGGATGTCGGCGCCCCCTCCGAGTTCGCCTTCGCGGGCGTGACCGGGGTGATGGACATGACCGCCTCGCTGGAATGGGTGCGGGACAATATCGCCAATTTCGGCGGCGACCCGAACAAGGTCTTCATCTTCGGCCAGTCCGGCGGTGGCGCGAAGACCTCCACCATGCTCGGCAACCCCCACGCCAAGGGCCTGTTCCACCGCGCCGCGGTGCAGAGCGGCTCGGCCCTGAAGCTGCAAAGCCGCGAGTCCGGCGCCAAGGCGGCCGACGCCCTGCTGACCACCCTGGGCATGAAGGGTCGCGCCGCCGACTTGCAGAAACTGTCGTGGAAGGAACTGCTCCAGGCCCAGTCGGTGACCATGGCCAACTTCTCGCCGGTGCTCGACGGGACCTATCTGCCGCACGACCCCTGGGACCCCGCCGCGCCGGCGGAATCCGCCGACGTGCCGGTGATCATCTCCACCACCCTGGAAGACGCGGCCCTGGCCCTGACCAACTTCGACCTGACCGAGGCGGGTCTGAAAGGCATCGTCGAGCAGCGCTTCCCCGGCAAGTCGGACGCGATCATGGCCCTCTATCGCAAGTACGAGCCCAACAAGACGCCATTCGCGGTCCAGGCTCAGATCTTCACCGACGCCGGCGCCCGCCGCGCCGCGGTAACCCAGGCCGAGCTCAAGGCCGCCCAGGGCAAGGCGCCGGCCTATATGTACCTCTGGTACGCCCCGCTGGGCGGCAAGTTTGGCGCGGTGCACGGCCTCGATGTTGGCGCGACGTTCAAGAATGATCGCTCTGATCCCCTGCGCAAGGTGATGAGCGACCGCATGGCCGCCGCCTGGGTCGCCTTCGCCAACACCGGCGACCCCAACTGCGCCGCCATCCCAGCCTGGGCGCCCTATGAGCCGGGGCGGCGCCAGACCATGATCTTCGACATCGACACGCGGCTTGAGAGCGATCCGCGCAAGGCGATCCGTGAGTTCTGGGACGGCATGCCGATGATGCGGCGGTAGGGAGCAAACCTTCCCCCCTTGTGGGGGAAGGAGGGGCCCGCACTCGCAGAGCGTGGGAGGATGGGGGGACCGACGCGGCAGCGGCGCACAAGACTCTTTGCACGCCCTGCCGGGCGACCCCTCATCCTCCCACCGCTTCGCGGCGGGCCCCTCCTTCTTCTACAAGGGGAGAAGGAAATCAGGCCTCGACCTTCACCGGCGGGCGCTGGATCAGCTCGACGATGTAGCCGTCGGGGTCCTTGGCCAGGCCGAGCAGGGCGTCGCCCATGCTGGCCATGGGGGTGGGTTCGCGAACGATCTCCAGCCCCTCGGCCTTGATGCGGTCGGAGATGGAGAGGGGGTCCACCACGTAGAAGACCAGCTTGACCGGGTTGTCCTTGTAGTTCCGCGCCGAGCCGTCGGTGTAATGCATCAGCACCACCGCCGTGCGGCCCTCGAAGGCCAGCACCACCTCGTCCATATAGTCGAGCTTGAAGGTCTGGGTGACCGACATGCCGACCACCCGGCTGTAGAAATCGACCGACCGGTCGAGGTCGCTGACGCCGATGCCGACCGCGCCGAGGAAGTCCGGTGAACGCATGGGTGCTCCAGTTCGAGAGGGTTGGCATACCGTGCGCCAGAGACGGCGTCCCGCGCAAGCACACCGACCCGTGTTCCGCGACGCCTGGAATTTCGTCCAGCCTCGCCGTAACGTCATCCTCCAGCCAGACGCGGAGGAAACCATGGCGAGTGAATTCCACTGGTATGAACTGCGCACCAGCGACCCGGCGGCCGCGGCGGCCTTCTATGCCAAGGTGGTCGGCTGGAGCGTGACCAACGCCGGTTCGCCCGAGTACCCCTATCGGATCATGAACACTGACAAGGGCGGCGTCGCCGGCATTGGCGTCATCCCGCCGGTTCCCACCGCCAAACCGGGCTGGATCGGCTATGTCGCCATCGACGACGTGGACGCCTATGCGGTCAAGCTGGCCAAGGCGGGCGGGACGGTTCACACCCAGCCGACGGACATCCCCGGCATCCTGCGTTTCGCCGACGTCGCCGACAGCCAGGGGGCGGATTTCGTCATCTATCACGGCTTCGCGGACGGCGCCCCGCCCACCGGCGGCGCCAACGAACCCGGCTACATGGGCTGGCGCGAACTGATCGCCACCGAAGCCGGCGCGGCGTTCGACTTCTATTCAGGCCTGTTCGGTTGGACCAAGGGCGAGGCCTTCGACATGGGGCCGATGGGCCCCTACCAGCTGTTCGCGGCGGGCGGCGCTAACATCGGCGGGATGATGACCCAGCCGGACAAGGGTGATCGCTCGCACTGGAACTACTATTTCCGTGTCGACTCCACCAACGCTGCCATCGAACGGCTGCAGGCGGCCGGCGGGACCCTGGTCAACGGCCCGCAACAGGTGCCCAGCGGCGAGTTCGTCGCCCAGGCCAAGGACCCGCAAGGGCTGACCTTCTGCGTCGTCAGTGTGAATGCGTGAGGAGGATGATGAAGTCAGCTCTGCTTGGCGCCTTCGCGGCGCTTGCCCTCGTAGCGCCCGCCCTTGCCCAGGACGTCCCCGCCGCCATCTCCCAGGATCCGCCGGTGGTCCCGGGCCACCTGGCGACCATGGAGGTGGTGCATATCCCGACGCACGGGTTGGCCATCAACGGCGTGCTCTACAAGGCCGCCGGCCCCGGTCTGCATCCGACCGTGGTGCTCTACCACGGCCTGCCCGGCAACGAGCAGAACCTGGACCTGGCCCAGGCCATGCGCCGCGACGGCTGGAATGTGCTGACCCTGCACTATCGCGGTTCCTGGGGCAGCCCGGGCGACTACAGTTTTCACCACGTGTTCGAGGACGCGCAGGCCGGTCTCGACTTCGTTCGTGACCCGGCCAACGCCGCCAAATACGGCGTCGATACACACAAGGTCGTGGTGGTCGGCCACAGCCTGGGCGGCATGGCGGCGTCCTATGTCGGCGACCACAATCCCGATCTCGCCGGGGTTGGCATGATCTCAGCCGCCAACTTCGCCATGTTCGGCCACGGCATGGCCAGTCCGCAACTGGTCAAGTTCATGTCCGAGAACATGGAGTCGCTGAACACCACGGCCGAGAAGATGGCCGCCGAGGCCATGGCTGGCGCGGCGGGGTGGAACTTCGTCGATTTCGCCCCCAACCTGGCCAAACACCCGCTACTGCTGGTGACCTCGGACGACGGCCTGGCCCCCGCCAGCAACGCCCTGGCCAAGGCGGATCGCACGGTGGGCGGCTTTCCGGTGACCGAGGTGCATATCGCCACCGACCATTCCTACTCCGACCACCGCATCGCCCTCGAAACCGCCGTGATCCGCTGGCTGGATGGGCTGAGCGCCCGATAGGAGAGACCCTCGAATGACCGGCTATCACCTCGCCCAGATCAACGTCGGCACGTTGAAGGCGCCAATGGACGCGCCGGAGACCGCGGGGTTCGCAAACAACCTCGACCGCATCAACGCCCTGGCCGACGCTCAACCCGGCTTCGTCTGGCGGCTGGTCGGGGAGGGCGGCAACGCCACCGACATCCTCATGTGGGATGACCCCCTCATGCTGCTCAACATGTCGGTCTGGACCGACATCGAGAGCCTGGCGTCTTACGTTTACCGCACCGCCCATCGCGATGTGATGCGCCAGCGGGCGCAGTGGTTCGAGAAGGTCGAGACCTACATGTGCCTATGGTGGGTCCCGGCCGGACATATCCCGACGCCGCGGGATGCTATCGTCCGGTTGGAGACCCTGCGCCGGCTCGGCCCCACGCCGGAAGCCTTCACCTTCCGCGAGCCATTTCCCGCGCCGGATGCGGTGGTGGCGCCGCCGGCGGTGCTGGAGACTTGCGACTAGCCGCCTGGTGGCTGGAAGCTTGGCGTTGCCATCGCGTCTTGATGGGCGCCGGCTATTCGTTCACCCTGGGCGGCCTCAACCTCAGGGCTCGCAATGACCGATCTACCACGCCGCACGCTACTGGCCGCCGCCGCCGGCAGTCTCATGCTGCCGGGCGTCGCGCTGGCGGCCAAGGCCGCCAAGGTCGGCGAAGCTGCGCCGCCGTTCAATGTCTTCACCTTCGATTTTAAGAAGATCAACTTCAACCAGATGCGCGGCAAGGTCATCTTGCTGAACTATTGGGCCACATGGTGTGGCCCCTGCAAGGTCGAGCTGCCGCTGCTCAGCGCCTACTACAATCAGAACGCCGACAAGGGCCTGATGATGTTCGCGGTCAAGGGTGACGATCCGAACGGTGAATCCCGGCCGAACGCCGCCCTGTTTCCCTTCGCCAAGAGCGTGTCCTTTCCGCTGGTCTGGCACTTGAACGGCGACGGCTACGGCCCGATCGACAACAGCTTTCCCAGCAACTACGTCATCGATCGCGCTGGCGTCGTCCGTTACGCCGAAGCGGGCGCGTTCGAGACCGACAGCCTGGACGCAACCCTGCGGCCGCTTCTGGCGGAGCCGAAGCCCACGACGCCGGCCTGATCCCCGCCCGCGAAGTTCGCCAGCGGTCTTGCCAGCCTTGGATGCCCGGCGGATACTTGATCCTAGAAAATGAATTGGGAGGACGGCGATGGGCGACATCGCGACCGCGCTGACGGGCGAATTCCGCCATCCGCGCAACATGCATCAGGGCTCCGGTGGGTCGATCCACAACGACGCCACCGCCTCCAAGCTGGGCTTCAAGGGCGGCACGGTGCCGGGCTCGGTGCACATGGACCAATTCGTGCCGCTGATCCTGAAGACCTATGGCGAGGCCTGGTTCGAGCGCGGCGACATCTCCACCTATTTCACCCAGGCCACGGTCGATAACGAGGCGGTGCGGACCGAGTTGGCCCCCGGCGCCGAGCGCGCGCGCCTGACCCTGTACAACGAGCCGGGCGCGGTGATCCTGGAGGGCACGGCCAGCCTCTCCGCCCCGGACAAGGGTTCTGAGCTGCTCAAGCGGATGCAGATGCAGGAGCCGGCCGGCCGGCTGCGCATTCTCGGCGACATCAAGATCGGCGACGAGCACCGCGACCTGATCGTGCAGGTGAGCGTCGAGCATCTGAAGCGGACGCTCGAGAACATCACCGAAACCATCCCGGCCTACGCCGAGGACAACATCCTGCCGCCGTCGCAGGTGGTGCATCTGGCTCACCAGACCCGCACCTCGGCGATGGCGAAGCAGAAGAAGGCGGTGGGCCTGTTCGGCGCACTTCAGGTGCAGCACCTGCGCGGTCCGCTGCGCGCTGGCGTCGATTATCGCGCCCGCACGCGCATTCTCAAGCTGACCGAAAGTCCGCGTACGGAGAATGTCTGGTACGACGTGTCCTTCCAGGAGGCAGGCGGCGGCGAAGACGTGGGCTCGATGCTCTACTGCCTGCGGTTCATGAAGGCCTCGTCGCCGCTGTGGGAGCCCACCGCACAGGCCTGAGCGGCGGCAACCTCTCTTTTACAACCCGGTGTTATCTTATCCTGGATTGTCGGAGCGCCAGTTGCTGGCGGCGCAGCATAATGCGGCGGATCGACTAATACTCGTTTTGGGTAGACATGGTCGATCGCAGCGTTCGCAGCCTGGAACACCTGGAAAGATCGGCCTCGACTTCGCGGGTGCTGAACCTGCGCGCCATCGGCCTGCGCTGGAGCCAGGATCCGCAGTACAAGAAGCGGCCCTTCTTTCGCAGCAGCGCGCTCAACGCCGCCATCATCGTCAAGCACCGGCTGCGGGGCAACGAACAGGATCAATTTTCCTCGCCGAGGCGGGTGGCGACCAAGATCCTGGTGCCGCTGCAGTCCACCGACCTGCGGCTCGGCGCGCGCTACGTCTTCGTCGGCCAGCGGGGTTTCAAGGAGGCGCTGTTCAACGCCTTCGGCATCGCCATCGGTCCCGAGAGCATCGACCTGCGCACCCTGGCCGTGCTGGACGAGAGTCCGACCCTGGACCCCTTCCTGCTGCGCGAGCAGCTGATGCGCCAAGGTCTGGCGCCGGCTCGCTGCTACTTCGAACTGTCCGAGGCCGACGCCAAACGCATGTTCGAGTTTGCCCAGCGCGAGATCGCGCCGCTGGTGCGGATGACCGGCGGCAGCGGCGATCCGAACTCGCCGCACACGGTCAAGCTGGCGCGCAAGATCCTGTCCAACGCCGGCGATGCGGAGCTCGAGCCGCTGCGCGAGACGCTCCAACTCGATCCGCAGCAGTTCGAGGAGGGCGTCTTCTCCTGGAAGGCCTTCCTTTATTACAAATGGAAGCTGGTCGATCTCCTGCCCCGGGTCGCGCCGGTGATGCAGCAGCTCGAGACCCTGCAGCCGAGGGCCGGCCGCTCGGAAAGCGCGCTGGAATACTTGGCGAACGCGCGGGTCAACCTGCGGCTTGGCCTGGCCGAAGCCGCCCGCAACGTCCGCGTCACGCTGGAGATTTATGAGACCGCCTACCGCGCCCTGACGCTGGAAAGCGACTCGCCGTCGTTCCGGGACTTCCTGCTCAGTGCGCCGCGCCTGTTCAACGAACTGGGCGAGCGGCTGGGCGCCATCGACCACATGGTCAGCTTCTGGACCTTCCGCTTCCCCGACGATCGCTTGGCGGTGGTCAGCGCCGACGAGCTGGCGGACATCTTCAGCGACTTCGAAAGCGGCTTAAATAGCGAGCGAACGGCGCCGGAGCAGCCCAGGCTGCTGCCACCGGAGCTGATCGAAGCGCGCGAAGTCCTCGCCCTCTAGACTTCCGCCGAACCGCCGTCGCAGGGAATGGTTGCGCCCGTGGTGTAGGCCGAGGCGCGGGAGCCCAGGAAGATGGCCACGCCCGCGATGTCTTCCGGCTGTCCGATCCGTCCCCGCGGGTTCGCCGCGGCGATGGCGTCACCGGCTCGGGCCAGCGTCGCGGCCATCATGTGGCTGGGGAAGGGTCCCGGCGCGATGGCGTTGACCAGGATGTGCTCGGCCGCCAGCCGCTTGGCCAGATGGCGGGTCAGCATGATGCAACCGGCCTTGGAGGTGGAATAGGCATAGGTCTCCAATGCAGGAGGCTCGATGCCGTTCACCGAGGCGATGTTGATCACCCGCGCCGGGTTCTCGGCGCTGGCGGCGGCGCGCAGTTGCGGCAGCAGCTTCTGGGTCAGGAAGAAGATCGATTTGACGTTCAGATCGACGGTCTTGTCCCAGCCGTCTTCCGGATAGTCGTCGATCGGCGCGCCCCAGGTGGCGCCGGCGTTGTTGATCAGCACGTCCAGCTTCGGCTCGCGCTCGGCCACCGCGGCGGCGAGCCCCGTGATGCCGGCCATATTGGACAGGTCGAAGGGCAGGGAGGTGCAGCTGCCGTAGGCGGACAGCTCCTCGGCCAGGGCGTCGCAGACCGCCGCCTTGCGGGATGAGATGTAGACCCGCGCCCCGTTCTCCACATAGCCGCGCGCGATCATCTCGCCGATGCCGCGGCTGCCGCCCGTGACCACCACGGACTTGCCTTCAACGCTGAACAGATTGCGCACGTTGTCTCTCGATGCTGGTCGGGAAGGGAAAGGAAAGGTTTGGTCTAGGGCTAGGCGCTGAGCGGCATACGCTGATCGTTCAGCGCCGCCTCGATGATGTCCGCGGCGGTGGCCACGCCGTCCTCATGCGCCATCCGGCGGGCCATGTAGGCGGCCCTGTTGGCGTGAGGGGTGTTCAGGACGCTCGCCAGCGCCTTGGCGGCGCGGGAGGGATTGTAGAAGTTGGGCGCCAGCATGCGGCCGAGGCCCAGGCGCTCCACCCGCGTGGCGTTGTCGGGCTGATCGCCGAAGTGCGGCACGATGAGCTGCGGCCTGCCGGCCCGCATGGCCTGGGCCGTGGTGCCTATGCCGCCATGATGGACGATAGCCGCGGCATGCGGGAACAGGTCCGAGTGCGGCGCGTAGTCGGCGATGTGCACATCCTGCGCCGACCCCTTGCCCGCCAGGGCCTTGGTATTGCCGGAACCCACCAGCAGCACGGCCCGGCGACCGACGCGCCGCGCGGCGGCGATGCTGACGTCGTAGAAGTCGCCCGGCTCCATCACCAGGGCCGAGCCCAGGGTGAAGACGATCGGCGGCGCGCCCTTGTCGATAAAGGCGCGCATCTCGGCCGGCAGGCTGGTCGGCTCGCCGTGCTGGCGATCATAGAAGCAGAAGCCGGTGAGGGTGCAGCGGGTGGGGAAGTCGGGCTGGGCGGCGCCGAACAGCGGCGAATAGAGGGCCAGCGAGCCCAGGCTTGAGAACTGACCCTCGAACAGGGGGTTGGCGCAGCGGGGCAGGCCCAGCTCCATGCGCAGCTTCTGGAAGGTGCCGGTCCACATCACCGACGCGGCCTTCACGAATTTCAGCAGCGCCATGTCCGACCGGGCGTTGGTCATCTCGCGCAGCACCTTCAGCGCCGGCATGGCGCTGAGGATCGGCGGATCGTAGTCGGACATGAAGGTGAAGGGCGACAGGGCCGCCGAAATCCAGGGCAGGCCGCGGGTCTCGGCGGCGAGGCGGCCGGCGAAGGCGGAGGTATGGGTGATGACCAGATCGGCGCCGACCGTGGCCTCCATCATGTCGTCGAAGGCCCGCTTCAGGAAGGGCATGGCGATTCGCCGCACCGCGAATTCCAGGCCGATGCTGCCGCGGGTGGCGCGCTGCACGATCTCGGGCGCCTCCAGGCCGAGTTCCTCACGCAAATCCTCGATGCCGGGGCGCAGGGGATGGAAGGCGACGCCTTCTCCCTCGATGGTGGCCTGGAATTCCCGCTGCGCGGCGATACAGGGCTCATAGCCCCGCGCCTTCAATTCAATGGCGATAGCGACAAAGGGGTTTAGGTCCCCTGCCGTACCCGCCGTTGACAAAACGATTCTGGGAGCCATTCACAATCGTCGCGACTAGGGGTGGATCATCGCAAGTCCGGACACGCCACAACCCGTTCGAAGATCGAACGTCGTCGGGGCGGAGACGCCGGAAGGAGCCGTTTCGTTGACGAACACAGCGTTTGCGAACCCCCCACTGCAGCTTAACGCGGCCGCCACGCCGATCGTCCTGTACGGCATGGCGACGATGGATGATAACTATAGCAGCGCTGACCAGCGTCAACACCCCCAAACCGCCAAGCGAGGCCTACCGTTCCCGATCTCCCCTGTCAGACCCGCACGGTAGAATGCCTAAATCGCCCTTAGTCAGCGCGCAAACGCTGACCATTCTGCGCGCCTGGGCCATCCGTATCGCCCCGTTTGTGCTCTTGGCCGTGGCGGCGTTTGTGCTGTGGCGAGCAATCCATGGGCTGTCGCCAGGGCAGATTCTGGCGGTCATCGCCCGCTGGAGCCCGGCGCGAATCGCCATCGCCCTTGGCCTTGTGGCCTGCGGCTATGGCTTGCTCGCCACCAATGAGCAGTTCGCGCTGCGATGGGCCGGCGCCAAGGTGCCGCTGCGGGACGGCCTGCTGGCCTCCTTCATCACCTACGCCTTCGCCAACAATCTGGGCATGGGGGTGCTGATGGGCGGCGCGCTCCGGGCCGGGGTCTATACCCGCCACGATGTGGGTCTGACCCAGGTCGCGCAGCTTACCTTCTATGGCCTCATGACCTTCTCCATGGGCGCGGCCGCCCTCTGCGGCTTCAGCTTCCTGAACGCGCCCGGCCAGGCGTTCGCAGCCCTCGCACTCAGCGAGCCGGTGGGCAGGGCGATCGGCTGGCTGCTCGTCGCGGCGCCTTGCGCCTATATCCTGGCCTGCCTGTTCGTGCGGCATTCGATCACCCTGTTCGGGCGCACCATACAGCTGCCCAGCCCGCTGCTGGCCCTGGCTCAGCTAGGCTTCGGCATTTGCGACGTGGGCGTCAACGCCGCCATCGTCTGGACCCTGCTGGGATCGGCGGCGCCGCGGTACGCGACCTTCCTGGGCGGCTATCTGGTGAGCGTGGTGGCTGGCCTCGTGTCCGGCGTTCCGGGGGGCGTGGGTGTGTTCGAAAGCGTCATGCTGACCCTGCTGCCCGGGGTCGATCCAGCCTCCATGACGGCGGCGCTTTTAGGCTATCGGCTGTTTTTCTATCTGGTCCCGCTGTCTGTCGCCGCCTTCGCCTTGTTCTGGCGCCGCAGCCACCCGGCCAAACCTTAACCAATTTCACTCGCCCGACACCGGTTCCGAAGCGCGAATCCCCTTCGCGCGTAAGGGGTTTCTAGGTTGCGGTATTGGTTTCAGAAATACCACATTCGCCCGGAAATGGCTTTGCGCGGAATGAGGCCCAAAGGGGCTGTTTTGAGGCGAAACCTGGCCCCAATTTCCCGGGATTTGCAATAATTTCAACTGGATAGTCAGTGAGTTTCGTTAGAAAACCATGTTTCCTAGGGTGATTTCGTTGCCGAGGCGACACTTTGGCCGGCCCACAATCGTCTTGACGTTTCGCCGCCGCAACCCGACTGCCTAGTGTGAGGTCGTGTCTAAAGCGGCCACCAAAGGGTGCTCCGGGCCTGGGGAAGGCGCGGATCGGCTCTTAAGGGAAATGGAAACGGCCGAGGTTTATTACTCGGTGAAGTCTAGGCGCTGAACCGGCATTTGACCGGGCATGGGGAAACATATGACGAAGAAGCTTCTATTGCTGACGTGCGCCGTGGGCGCGATGGCTGGCGGTCTCGCCACCGCCGGATCCGCCTCCGCTCAAGCGACCAGCGGGTCAAGCGCCACCGAAGTCGGCGCGGTCGTGGTCACCGCTGAAAAGCGCCAACAGAACATCCAGAAGGTGCCGGTCGCCGTGACGGCCTTCACCGCCAAGCAGCGCGACACCATCGGTATCGAAACGCTGCAGGACATGACCAACTTCGCGCCGGGTCTGACCTACACCTCGACCACCGACCACCTTTATATTCGTGGTGTCGGCCGTCAGAGCATCAACCTCGCCGCCGACGCGGGCGTGGCCTCCTATACGGACGGCTTCTACAATCCCGACCCGGTGCTGATCGTCCTGCCGCCAATGTTCATCGGCAACACCGAAGTTCTGCGGGGCCCGCAAGGCACCCTGCAAGGCCGCAACGGCATCGCCGGCGCCCTGCTGGTCGATTCCAAGCGTCCGACGAGCACCCCCTACGCCGAAGGCCGCGTCACCGTGGGCAACTACGGCGTCAACAACTATGAAGCGGCCATCTCCGGCCCGCTCGCCGACGGCCTGAACTTCCGCGTCGCCGCGTTCGACGAGAACCAGGACAAGGGCTACTTCACCAACACGGCCGGCGGCCCGACCGAAAGCGGCCTGATCCACACCTGGTACATCGAAGCGATGGCCACCGCGAAGCTTGGCGAAGACACAGACTTCTTCGTCAAGGTCTTCACCTTCGGCAACAACAGCCGTGGCGGCCCCGGCGCCCGGGCGGGCTGGAACACCAACCCCTATTCGACCTTCGTCAACGACGACACGGCGATTCTGTCGTTCAACCCGGCGGCGGCTTACGGGCCCGGCGCGTTGAATGTAATCCAGACCAACAACTCGATCACCGGCAACCCGGCGACGACCAACAGATATAATTTCTCCGGCAGCTTCCCGCTGCAGGTGAAGAACCACGATGACGGGGATATCAACTATGTCCTGACCCATCACTTCCCGGGCATGGATCTGAAGTACACCGGTGGGTATCAGCAATATACCTACCAGACGATCCAATCGTCGGACACTTTCGGCCAGCAGACCGATGTCCTGTCCTTCCAAGAGCCGGATGCGGCCAATCCTACCTGTAATCCGGGCGGGGCTGTGCAGTGCTTGACCATCCGTCCGGAGGTGGTGACGAACTACATTCAGTCCGACGCCTGGTACAGCCACGAATTCACCCTGGCTTCGACCGATCACGGTCCGTTCCAGTGGATTGGCGGCGTCTACTACTACCACGAGCTGTTCAGCAATCCGGTCTACGCCAACATGCCGGACCAGGACGAAGTCTCGCACCCGATCGATTTCACTGGCGTTGGCTTCGAGGACTCCGCAGCCAACCCGAACCGGAACCTCTACTACTCAAACTACCACATCCAGGACGAGAGCAAGGCGGTCTTCGGTCAGATCGACTATAAGGTCACCGACACGCTGAAGCTCACCGGCGGCCTGCGCTATACGGCGGACCACAAGTGGGGCGACGAAGAAGAGCGGCTCGTCACTTTCGGCGGCTCGACCATCTCCGGCACTCCGCTTGGGGCTCTGGCCAATCCGGCCCTCAGCGGCTTGCTCGGCATGGGGGCCCTTGGGGTCAGCACCCTTCCTGCCATCGACCTGACCAATCAGCTCTGCAACCCGCTCACGCCGGTCGGACATGGCGTACTCACGAGCTGCACGATCAACTCGGCAGGCATCGCCTCACGCCTGCTCGGCGGCACTTCCAGCGCCGTCACCGGCACTGCCGGTATCGAGTGGACGCCGGACAGCACTACGCTCGCCTATATCCGCTACAGCCGCGGATACAAGGAACTGGCCTTGAACGCGGGCAGCTTGGCCAGCCCGAACGCTGCGGGCGTTGGCGGAGCATTGGTCGCGCCGGAGACCATGGACGATTACGAAATCGGCTATAAGAAGACCTTCGGCCGAAATCTCGTCGTCGATTTAGCCCTCTTTTACGAAAACTACGTCAACGCCCAGTTCCCGGTGGAAGTGGAATCCGTTGGTACAGTCGCGCCTTTTGCGGTCACGAAGTCTTCGGAGTTCCTGAACATCCCGCTGTCCCGCTCGGACGGGGTTGAGCTGGAAACCATCTGGACGCCGGTCGATCACCTGCAGTTCCTGTTGTCTTACAGCTTCAACGACACGGCGTTCGAAACCAAGGCGTGCCATTCCACCACCGGATTGGTTTCGCAAGGCTGCTATCTCGACGTGGTCAACCCCAACCTCGGGACCCAATCGATCCGCGGCAACGAACTGCCGAATGCGCCGAAGAACAAGTTCTCACTGAACGCCAACTATACCTTCGTGTTCGACGCGGGCGACCTGACCCTGTCCGGCACCTATCTGTGGCGCGACAAGCAGTACGGCGCGATCTTCGGCCAGTCCTACTGGGCGTCGCCGTCCTGGGATCAGACCGACCTGCGCGCGGTCTGGCGCGGCAAGGAAGACAAGTACGAGATCATCGCTTTCGGCCGCAACGTATTCAACAGCGCCGGCTATCCCAGCGGTGCCGGCGCCTTCCAGGCGGGCGACGCCACGAACCCGACTGTCTACACGGTGCAGAAGGCTTACGTCACCAACCCACCGGCCGTCTATGGCATGGAATTCCACTACAAGTTCTTCTAGGCGCTATAGTACTCTGAACGAATTGTGGCGGCCCGGACGGAAACGTTCGGGCCGCTTTCTTTTTGCCCCTTGAAAATGCGGCGCCACCTTCCCGCTCAAGGGAAACCGCATCCCGCTCGAGGCGAAAAAGCGGCGTGTCTGTTATGCAAAAATTGCGACAGAATGTCGCAGGCCTCTATCGGATGTCGTGACGCCGGATGGGGCGCTCGACAGCGCATACTGCCTTATAGAAAAGCGTTTTTTGCGCATTGAGGCCGGATCAAGGCGGTTCCGCGATGATACCGCGTCGTCGAATTTCAGGTCTGACGCCAGCGGACTCCCAAAATTTCCTCTCGTTACGTCACTGTAATGTGGCACACTCCTCAGAATGACCGGGGGAATCCCTGGCGTACCAAAGGAATCCCGCCGTGATCGGCTCGGGGTCGAGGCTCTCAAGGACCTCCTCTCCGTCGGGCCGGCAGGGCGATTGGTAAAAGTCACATAGGTCGGCGACGCGCCGAGCCGGGGGGAAACGATGACGAAGCATCTTCTGCTTTTGACCTGCGCCGTGGGCGCGATTTCCGGCGCCGCCGGTGTCGGCGCGGCGTCCGCGCAGAATAACTCGGCTTCACCCAGCGCGACGGAAGTCGGCGCGGTGATCGTGACGGCTGAAAAGCGTCAGCAGAACATCCAGAAGGTGCCGGTCGCGGTGACCGCCTTCACCACCAAGCAGCGTGACCTTGTGGGGATCGAAAACCTGCAGGACATGACGAACTTCACCCCGGGCCTGGTCTATTCCAGCGTGCTCGACCGGGTGACCCTGCGCGGCGTCGGCCGCCAGACCAATCTGCTCTCGGCGGATGCGGCCGTGACCACCTACGTCGATGGCTTCTTCACCACCTCGGCGGTGGAAGCGTCCAAGCCGCCGATGTTCGTCTCCAACATCGAAGTGCTACGCGGCCCGCAAGGCACCCTCCAGGGCCGCAACGCCATCGGCGGCGCCCTCCTGGTCACCACAGCTCGCCCGACCAGCACGCCCCATGCGGAAGGCCGCCTGACGGTCGGCAACTATGGCTACACCGACATCGAGGCCTACGTCTCCGGCCCGATCACCGATGGCCTGAACTTCCGCCTGCAGGGCTACACCACCAGCCAGACCAAGGGCTATTTCACCAATCTGGCGGGCGGTCCGTCGGAAGGCAACGTCCTCGACCAGTGGTACATCGAGCCTTCGTTGAGCGCCAAGCTGGGCGACAACGCCGATCTCTACGTCAAGGCGTTCGGCGCCAACTGGAACAACCGCGGCGGCCCCGGCGCCCGGTCCGACTACACCACCGGCCCGTCCGATATGCAGCTGAACGGCGGCGGCCTGGACTATAACTTCAACCCTGGCGCAGCCTTTAATTCGGCCCAGTCGGTCGCGGGTTCGCTGATCCAGCAGGGCGACAAGATCACCAACAACCCGACGCTGCTCGGTATCCACGACTTCGCGACCAACGACCCGCTGACCGTGAAGCTGCGCAACGCCTACGACTTCGACACCGAGTTCACCTACCACTTCCCCGGTTTCGACGTGAAATACACCGGCGGCTTCCAGTCCTATAAGTACGACCTGAACCTGGGCGCGATTGGCGGCGGCACGACCTCAATCCCCGGCAACATCAACTCATTCCAGACCTGCTTCAACCAGGACACCGGGACGAATGTCTGCGGGCCGGCCGGTGCGCTGACCGTCGTCCCGGACATCAACTATCACTACGAAGAGAACAATCAGTGGTTCAGCCACGAGATCACGTTCGCATCGACGGGTAACGGCGCGTTCCAGTGGATCGCGGGCCTCTACTACTACGATGAGCACTATTCGAACCCGATCGTGACGACCAACCCGGGGCAGTCGCAGATGACCAACCCGATCTATCCCTATCAAGGCATCTTCCCGATCGCCAACGCGCCAGCGAACCCGAACGACTGGATCTCCTATGACAACTACATCATGGAGACCCGCAGCGAGGCGGTTTACGGCCAGATCGACTGGAAGTTCACTGACACCCTGAAGCTGACGGCCGGGGCCCGGTATACTCAGGACCACAAGGACGGCACCGAGTACAACCGCGTCGTGCTGTTCGGCGGCAACATCGTCTACGGTCTGCCGTCGCCAGGTTTCGGTCTGCCGGGTCCGTATGACTTCTATGTCAATCCAGCCTTCTACGGTAACGGCGCCAAGGCGCTCGACCTGACGCCGAACACCATCTACGGCGCACCCGGCGCCTGCGCCCCGACGACCGGCCACTATAAGGGCGTCACCTCGCCCTGCGTGACCAGCGCAGTGACGGGCATTACTTCCCGCGGCTTGGGTGACAACTTCAGCGCCCCGACCGGAACCCTGGGTCTGGAATGGACGCCGACCAACGACATCCTCGGCTACATCCGTTACAGCCGCGGCTATAAGAGCGGCGGCTTCGACGCCGGCACCATCGCCCAGAACCCGGAAGTCGCCTCCGAGCACGTCAACGCCTACGAGGTTGGCTACAAGCAGACCTTCGGCCGCAACCTGGTGGTTGACGCCGACCTCTACTATTACGACTTCCAGGACGCCCAATATGTGGTCAGTGTCTTCGTGCCGAACTTCGGTCCGACCGGCCTGCTGACCAATATCCCGAAGGCCCGGGTGGATGGCTTCGAGTTGGAGTCGATCTGGACGCCGATCTCGCACCTGCAGTTCGACCTGTCCTACTCCTTCAATGACACGTCCATCGAGTCGAACTGCACCGCCACCACCGCCCTCGTCGGTCTGATCCCCATGACCACGCCTCACGGCCTGTGCCTTGAGGATACGAGCGATCCGCTCGGACGGTCCGCGGGCGCTAAGACCGTCGTCGCGGCGGGCACGGTCACGCCAAATGGCACGCCGACCGGCTCGGTGCTCACGGGGGCCCTGCAATCGGTCAAGGGTAACCAGCTGCCGAACGCGCCGCGCAACAAGATCGCGATCAACGGCAACTACACCTTCATCTTTGACCAGGGCAGCCTGACCCTCTCGGCCACCGGCATCTGGCGCGACGAGCAATATGGGGCAGTGTTCAAGGAACCCTACAATGTGGCGCCGTCCTGGAGCCAGGTTGACCTGCGCGCCACCTGGAAGGCGCCGGACGACAAGTACGAAGTCATCCTCTACGGCCGCAACGTGTTCAACACCGTTGGTTACGAAGCGGCCGCCGGCGGCGGTATCATCTCGACCAACAGTCCGGCCAACGGGTCACCGCTCGGCACGGCGACCTACCGGCAAAACAACCTCTACGGCATCAATCCGCCCGCCACCTACGGGGTCGAGTTGCACTACAAGTTCTTCTAGGTCCAAATGGGCTCAGAAAAATAAATTTGGGCGCGGCTGGAACCCAGCCGCGCCCATTGTTTACGGAATCCCTTGCAGCATAAGGGATTCGTAGGCTCGATCGGCTATGCAACCATCTCAAATCAGACGGTTTTCAGCCCAAATAACAGCGTTGTTATGTCGCGCTAAAAGCCTGATTCCGAGCCCCTGAGGCCCAGTCGGAATGATGGCGGATTTGCAACAGGTCGTTTCTACGTGCCGGTATTCTGACGTGGGCGTGTTGACGCACCCGGTCCTCCTAAACCAGTTTCCCCCCTCGCTGAGCGGCTTCGCTTCGGTTTGACGGCCAAGGCCTCGATCGAACGCTGGCCCCGGTCACCACAATTCACAGAACCAAGAGCCGGGCGGCTAGTCCGGCCGGGGGGAGACTCATGACCAAAAACGTCCTGTTGCTGACCTGCGCCTTGAGCGCCTTTTCGAGCGTGGCTGGCGTAGCCGCCGCCCAGACCGCGGCGCCCGCCGCCCCTGCGAACGCTTCGCCGAGCGCGACGGAAGTCGGCGCGGTGATCGTGACGGCGGAAAAACGCCAGCAGAACATCCAGAAGGTGCCGGTTGCGGTGACCGCCTTCACCACCAAGCAGCGCGACACGCTCGGTATCGAAAACCTGCAGGACATGACCAACTTCACCCCGGGCCTGGTCTATTCCAGCGTGCTCGACCGGGTGACCATCCGCGGCGTTGGCCGCCAGACCAACCTGCTTTCGGCTGAAGCAGCCGTCTCGACCTACGTCGATGGCTTTTTCACCACCTCGGCGGTGGAAGCTTCCCTGCCGCCGATGTTCGTCTCTAACATCGAAGTGCTGCGCGGCCCGCAAGGCACCTTGCAAGGGCGCAATTCCATCGGTGGCGCGCTGCTGGTGACCACCGCCCGCCCGACCAGCCAACCGTTCGCCGAAGGGCGGGTGACGATCGGCAATTACGGTTACACCGATGTGTCGCTGGCCGTGTCCGGCCCGATCACCGACGGCCTGAAGTTCCGTATCCAGGGCTATTACGACAACCAGAGCCAGGGCTATTTCAAGAACGTGGCCGGCGGCCCGTCCGAAGGCGGCGTCCTGAATCAATACTTCATTCAGCCCGCGATCAGCGCCAAGCTGGGCGACAACGCCGAGTTGTACGTCAAGGGCTTCGTCGCTCACTGGGACAATATCGCCGGTCCCGGCGCCCGTTCGAACTATACCAGCGACCCTTATGGCAACCAGCTGAACGACGCTTCCAATCAGTATCTGTTCAACGCGGCCGCGCCTTATTACGCGGCCAACTATGCCAGCGGCGCGAACACCTATGCGGGCTTCGGCAGTGGCTATATCGTCCCGGGCAGCCTTGTTCAAACCAACCCGAACATCACCAACAACCCGGCGGCGACAAATATCCGGAATTTTAGCACTAATACGCGCGAATACGTTCACCTCACGAATTCTCACGATATCGATGTGCAATTTACCTATCACATGCCGACGTTCGACATCCGATATACCGGCGGCTATCAGTCTTATAAGTACGATCTGAACGTCGATGCCGACGGCACCGACGTCGATTCCTACAAGATCGCCCTGAGCCCGACCGGCGAATGCGCGGCCCTGGCCGCCTTCGGCTGTACGAACCTCACGGTCTTCCCGACTTGGAACTACCTGTACGAAGAAAATAACCAGTGGATGAGCCACGAGCTCACCTTCGCTTCGACAGGTAACGGATCGGTCCAGTGGATCGGCGGCGTCTATTACTATGACGAACACTACTCGAACCCGATCATCACCACCGACCCGCAGCAGACCCAGTTGATGGCCCCGGTGACCGCCGCAGGCGGCGCGGCGGCGGCCAACCCCAACGCCTACGTCACCTATCAGAACTACCAGATGGAGACCCGCAGCGAGGCGGCGTACGGCCAGGTTGATTGGAAGGTCACCGACACCCTCAAGCTGACGGGTGGCCTGCGCTTCACCCAGGACCACAAGACCGGTGAGGAAGAGGAACGCCTGGTCTTCTTCGGCGGCTCCATCCTGGGCGCTTCTGGCCTGTACACGCCAGGCGTCGCCGGCCTGGTGGGCCCGGCGCTGGCGCCGACGGTGCTCGATCCGACCGATCTGGGTTCGTTCACCCCCGCGCTCGACGTAACCTCATGCGCGACCGCTGGCGGCGCCGGCGTCAAGAGCGCGTGCACCATCAATGCGCAAGGCATGGCGACGCGGCAGATTGGCGGGGACTCCTCGGCCGTCACCGGCACGGCCGGCGTGGAATGGACGCCCACCAGCGACACCCTGGCCTACCTGCGCTACAGCCGCGGCTATAAGGCGCTCGGCTTCGACGCCGGCGATCCCGTGACCGTGGCGAGCCCGGAGGTGAAGCCGGAGTTCGTCAACTCCTACGAAGTTGGGGTGAAGAAGACCTTTGGCCGCGACCTCGTGATCGACGCGGCGATCTACTATTACGACTTCACCAATGCGCAGTACGTCGTCAGCACCCCGGAGAGCGCCGGCGGCGTGACGCAGAATGTCTCGGCCCTGACCAATCTTCCGAAAACGCGGTCGGATGGGTTTGAGCTGGAAAGCATCTGGACGCCGATCCGCCATCTCCAGTTTGACCTGTCCTATTCTTTCAATGACACGGCGATCCTCACCAGCTGCAACCTCAAGACGGGCGCCGGATGCTATGTCGACACCAACGATCCCCTGGGCCAGTTCTCGGGCGCCAGGGTTGTGGGAAGCTCCGCCGGTGACGCGCTCCAGACGGTCAAGGGCAATGAGTTGCCCAACGCGCCGCGCAACAAGGTCGCGCTCAACAGTAACTACACCTTCGTCTTCGACCAGGGCAGCCTGACCTTGTCCGGCACCTATATCTGGCGCGACAAGCAGGCCGGCGCGATCTTCGATGAACCGTACGACACCGCTCCGTCGTGGAGCCAGGTTGATCTGCGCGCCACCTGGAAAGCGCCGGACGACAAGTATGAAGTCTCGCTCTACGGTCGCAACGTGTTCAACACCACGGGCTACGAGGCCGCCGCGCCGGGCCTGGTCTATTCCACCGGTCCGGCCGCCAACAACTACCGGGTCGCGACCGACTACGGCATCAACCCGCCGGCCACCTACGGCATCGAGCTGCACTACAAGTTCTTCTAGGCTTTTCGGCCTTTCCTCCGATCAGGGCGCGCTGGTTTTCCGGCGCGCCCTTTTCATTGGCGCGGCCTCTGGCTAGACCTTGCGCGTGACCGTCAACAACCGCTTCTTCGTCGCCCGCTGGTCCCGCGCCCTGCGCAAGGCGCTGGCGACCAAGGTGATCGTCGATCTGGCGATGCGCGCGACTCTGGCCGGGATCGGCCCGGCGGCGCGGTGGCTGCATCTCTATACCCGCAAGGCCGACCCGGGATCGGTTCCGCACCGGCGGGTCGATCCCGGCCAGCCAGTGGTTCAGCGAATTCCCATCGATGCTGTGATGGAAGCCCATCTGCGCTGCTACAGCCATGGGCTGGAAGGCTGTCTGGCGCCGGGCCTGCTCACCCTAACCGCCGATCCGCGCGGCTATGAGGTGCAGGATTGCGACATCATCCCCTGGCTCGGCGTCACCGTGCACAGGCCGACGCGGCAGATTCTGGAGGGCGGCGTCGATGCCCAGCCGCGCGTGGTCTCGGCGGTGCGCGAGGTTCCGGGGGTCTGCCTCTCGGTCGTCGGCTCGCCCAGGGGGCATAACCAGTACTACCACTTCCACGAAAACCTGACGGTGATCATCCGGGCCCTGTCGTGGATCGACGAGCCGGTTACCCTGCTGGTGCGGCGCCAGCTCTCGTCGTTTCAGCGGGTGACGCTGGAGGCCCTGGCCCGGCGGCGGCCGAACCTCACCCTGCTGGAGGTGGACAATATGGAGATCGTCCGGCCGGAGCGGCTGGTGATCGCCCGCCGCGAGCCGTGTCCAATGATCTGCTGGTTCGCCCTGATCGACGAGTGGCGGGAAATCGGCGCCATGGTGCGCGAAGCCTATGGCCCTGCCGAGGGACCCTTCAATCGAAAGCTGCACCTCACCCGGCGCCGGCAAAAACTCCGCCGGCTGATCAACGAGGCGGACCTGGCGCCGGTGTTCGAGCGCAACGGCTATGAAGCGATCGCGCCGGAAACCCTGCCGCACGCCGGCCAGGTGCATCTGATGATGCAGGCGTCGAAGGTGGTGGCGGTTGAGGGGGCGGCGGTGACCAACATCATCTTTTCAGGCAAGCCGATCAAACTCTACCTCATGTCTCCGTGGGAGACGCTGAACCCCTTCTGGGAGGGGCTGACCACCCAGCTCGGCTACGGCTTCGCCTACATCGAAAGCGGCAAGGCCGGCTGGAACGACGCCTTCGAGGTGGACCCGGCGGATCTGGAGCGGGCTTTGGTGGACTAGGGCCTCAGCCCCACCCAGCGCTTCAATGTCCTCCGCACGATATGCTTGAATTTGTAGGCGTTCTTGTTGGTGTAGAGCCAGAACATCCATTGTCCCGCCAGCCGCCTTGGACCCGGCGGATAGTGAGCGGCGATGAACTCACGGCCGATCCGCGCGAAGCCACGCCGGTGTTGCAGGCAGAGATCGAAGTCCATCTCCACCAGCGGCGGCCGCTTGTCGCCGAACTTGACCAGGCCGGACCGTAACCCCTGACGGAAGGTGGTCGCGTCGGTCCCGATGATGCGGAAATCGAGCAGGAACGGCATCAGGCTGAGATTGTCCCAGGACCGCGCGTCCTCGATGAAGCTGTCGTAGACCCTGGCGACGATCGGCTTGATCGCCTCGGTGCGGAACAGGCCGTAGATCCAGCTCGGGTGGGCCTTGAACAGCATCCGGTACTGATCGCGCAGGCCCCGGTCAGGTGCGTCGGGCAGGCGGTAGTCGCGCACCTCGGCGCCGTTGAACATCGACACCACCCGGCCCACCGCCAGGTCCTTATCCGGGTTGGCTTGCAACAGGCCATGCAGCACCTCGATGTAGTTGAGGTCCGACACGTCGTCGGCGGCGCGCCACAGGAAGTAGGGGCTCGTGGTCGCCTGCAGCACCGCGTTGAAGTTGGGCACGGCGCGGATGTTGGCGCTATTGCGGTGATAGCGGAACCGCTCGTCCTTGCGCACAAACTCCGCCGCGATCTCCGCCGTGGCGTCATCCGACGCGTTGTCGAAGATCAGCACCTGGAAGTTGGTGAAGGTCTGCTGGCGCAGGGTCTCGAGCGACTCGGCCAGGAAGGCCGCGCCGTTGAACACAGGAACGCCGATCGTAACCGGCGCTGGCGTCGCATTGTCGGTCATCGAGCAAGCCTGCCTGCAACGGAAAGCCGCCCGAAGGCGGCTGCGGCCGAACCTAGGTCGATGCGTCCCTCAAGGCAATCTGACGCCCGGGCGCGAACCGCCCGGGCTAGACATCAGTTCGCGGCCGTTCAGCTGGCGGGGCGGGTGGTCTGGTCCTTGGCGATTTCGGTCACCAGCTTCAGCACGACCCGGCGCAGCGACGGCGGCGCGGCGGCATAGGCGGCCAGCAGTTCCGGAGCGCCGGATTCGCGCAGGTGCGCGGTGTCCTGGCGGAACAGCGGGCTCGGCATGCCAGCGTCGTCCAGATCGCCGATCAGATCGACCACGCGGCAGTCCAGCGCGTGAGCGATATCGACCAGGCGCGAGAAGCTGACGCGATTGAAGCCGCGTTCATATTTCTGGATCTGCTGAAAGGTCAGGCCAATGGCGTCGGCCAACGCCGTTTGAGAAACACCCAGACCCTTACGCCGTTGGCGGATGCGCAGCCCGAGGGCCACGTCCAGGCGATTCGGTGAATGTTCCTGCGGACTATCTTTCATCTCAATACAACCCTTTGAAGCGATATGTGATCATGTGTAACTTTGAAGGTATCCAAGCGCTATACGCAGCTTTGCGACATTTGGACGTCTCACTAACGGATATGCGGCGATTTGGCGATTCGCCTTAGAAGTGCAGCCTAGGGCTGAAGCTAGCCGTCCGCGCCGCAACAGGCAATTGTAATCGCGATTGTGTAACGCTTGCTGAAAGGTTGACCTCGCTTGTGCAGCCAATCGGCGCCCCGGACGTTTCAGCCAACATAGGCAGGTTCTATATCGACAGCCGGCGCGACTTACAGTCCAGCTTTGCTTGTCGAGCACGCGGTATCGTGGCTGGGAGCTGGAAGATGGACACCATTGTCGTTGTTGTTGCGGTGGCGGCCGCGGCCTTGACGTTCTTCAGTATCGCGCTGGCGGCTCTTGTTCCGGACGAGTATGACCGCGGCTCGCCGCTGCCGGCGACCGCACGAGGTCGCGCTATCCGGGTGCGACAATAGCGTAGGTCAGCGCGGTCGGCGCATCTCGAACATGGCGTCGGGCCGGATCGCCGCATAGTCGCCCATCCGGCCGGCGCGCAGAATCGGCTGGCCGGCCGCGGTGTCGTAGATGCCGTTTTTGATCAACGATCGGTCGATGTGGACGGCGACCACCTCGCCGAGCACCAGCCAGCTCGGCGTGTCTTCCCCGGCGGCGCTTGTCAGCCGGATGAGCTGGCTCAGCCGGCACTCGAAATTCACCGGGCTTTCCTTGACCCGAGGTGCGGCGACCAGCCGGCTCGGCGCCGGCGTCAGGCCGGCCAGCTCGAACTCGTCCACCTCGGCGGCCACCGTCGCCGCACTGGCGTTCATTGCTTGAGCCAAGGGCCAAGTGGCCAGGTTCCAGACGAATTCGCCGGTCGCCTCGACATTGGCGACGGTGTCCTTCCAGCCGACGCTGGAGAAGCCGATGATTGGCGGGTGGTAGTTGAAGGCGTTGAAGAAGCTGTAGGGGGCGAGGTTGCGTCCGCCCGCGCGGTTCGTCGTGGCGATCCAGCCGATGGGCCTGGGCCCGACAATGGCGTTGAACGGGTCGTGGGTCAGGCCGTGGCCATTGGCCGGTTCGTAGACGTGGGCGCTGTCGTCGGTCATGCCCCGCTTTTAGCAGGCAAGCCGAAGGCTCGCGCGCTAGAACCGGGCGTCCATTTGAGGAAGATCCGCCGTGAGCCCAGCCGAAACCTTCGCCCAGTCCCTGATCGGCCAGCAGGGCTCGCGCTGGCAGCTGCCGACCCCGGCGCTGGTGGTCGATCTGGACAAGCTCGAGGCTAACATCGCCCGCATGGCGGCGCGGACCCGGGCCGCCGGCCTGGCGCTGCGGCCTCACGCCAAGACGCACAAGTCGGCCTTCGTCGCCAAGGCGCAGATCGCCGCCGGCGCATCCGGCGCCTGCTGCGCCAAGCCGGGGGAGGCAGAGGCCCTGGCGGCGGCGGGCGTGCGCGGCCTGTTGATCACCTCGCCGATCGCGTCTGAGGATGTGGCGGAGCGGTGCGCTGCGCTGACGGCGCTCGATCCGGACCTGATGGTGAATGTGGACAATCCCATCGGCGCCCGCGCGCTGCAGGCCGCCTGCGCCGCGGCCAAGACCACTATCGGCGTGGTGATCGATGTGGATGTCGGCATGGGTCGGACCGGCGTCGCCAGCGTGGAGGCGGCGGTTGAGTTGGCCGACATCGTCGCCAGCGGCTCCGATCTGCGCCTTTGCGGCGTTCAGGGCTATGGCGGAAGCTGGCAGCATATGGAGGGCGCCGAAACGCGCCTGGCCGCCGTGCAGAAGGGTATGCAGCGGTTGACGGCGGCGGTCGAAGCGCTGCGGGCCAAGGGCTACGCCTGCCCGCTGGTTACCGGCGGCGGCACCGGCACGGTCTCGGCCGACATCGCCACGGGGGTGCTGACCGAGTTGCAGTGCGGCTCCTATGTCTTCATGGACAACCAGTACGCCGACGCTCTGGGCTTGGACGATGATGGGGCGTTCGAAACCTCGCTGATGGTGCAGTCGCGAGTGATTAGCGCCAACGCCAAGGCCTGGGTGACCATCGACGCAGGGCTCAAGGCCTTCGCCACCGACGGTCCGCCGCCCCGCCCGCTGACGGCGCCCTTCGCGGGGGCGGCCTACTTCTATTTCGGCGACGAACATGGCGGCCTGCCCAGGCCCGCCGGCGCGCCGGTGACCCTGGGCGAGCGGGTGGAGTTGATGGTTCCCCACTGCGACCCGACCGTGGACCGCTACAGCGCCTACCACCTGGTGCGCGGCGATATGCTGGTGGGGATTGCGCCCATCGAGGGGGCGCGGCAGTCGCGATAGGATGGCTTCCCCTGCCCCCCGAGCGAAGCGAAGAGAGGGGGTTCGGCGTATACGCCGAACGGCGCGGCGCTGAAGCGTAGCGGAAGCGACGTGACGGTGGGAGCTAGCGCCAGCCGTTGTTGAGCCATTTCTGTCGAAGTCTGTAAGGCCGAGAGCGGGTCGCCCCCACCGTCTTTGCGCGTCGCTACGCTACGCGCAAATCCACCTCCCCCTGTCTTCGCTTCGCTCGCGGGGGAGGGGGAAGAGAAGTCGCCCCCCTAAATCTCCAGCTCCCGCGCGATCTCGACCACGTTCTCGGCCGGCAGGTTGAAGCGGTCGATCACCTTGACCGCGTTGCGGAAGAAGAAGGCGAAGATGGAGAGCCGCCACCGCATCCACGGTTCGATGTCCGGGTTGGACTTCACCATGTCGCGCGAGGCGAAATAGATCGCGTTGTCGATGTCGATGGAGCGGTCCAGGTGCTCCAACTGCTTCAGCGCCGACGGCAGGTCGGGAATCTGGACAAAGCCGAACCTGACCGTCGCCCGCCACAGGCCGGGGGCGATGTGTTCGATCTCGCCGCGTTGGTCGTGTGGACAACGCGGGCTTTCCTCGAACTCGACCGTCAGGCTGACCACCTTCTGGTGCAGGGCGCCCATGTGCTTGGCGTGGTCGATCATCAGCGGCGGCACGAGGTTGTTGGTGCGGGTCAGGAAGATCGCGGTGCCCGGGACGCGCGGAATGCGGCGCGCCTTCAGGTCGCGGATCAGCTGCTCGGCCGCGCCCGGCGGGACGGCGTTGGCCGTGCGGACGCGGCCTATGCCCCAGTGCCAGGTCAGCATGGCGCCGAACACCAGGGCGCCGAAGGTGAGCGGCAGCCAGCCGCCGTCGGCGATCTTGAGCAGGTTGGCGGCGAAGAAGGCGAGATCGACGGTCACCAGCACTCCGGCTATCGCGGTGGCGACCGGCGCCGGCCATTTCCAAACCCTGACCATGGCGGTGAACAGCAGGGCCGTGGTCAGCAGCATGGTGGTGGAGACGGCCGTGCCATAGGCGCCGGCCAACCGGTCGGAGCTGTGGAAGGCGATGGTGATGCCAAGCGTCGCGGCCATCATCAGCCAATTCACAGCCGGCACATAGATCTGGCCGTAGATCTCGTCGGAGGTCTGGCGGATGGCGAAGCCCGGCAGCCAGCCCAGCTGCATCGCCTGTCGCGTCATGGAGAAGGAGCCGGTGATCACCGCTTGGCTGGCGATGATGGTCGCCGCCGTGGCCAGGATCACCAGCGGATAGATCGACCAGGCGGGCGCGAGCTGGAAGAAGGGGTTGCCCTCGATGTGGCCCTTCTGGATCAGCAATGCGGTCTGACCGGCGTAGCTGAGCAGCAAGGCGGGCAGCACCACCGTATACCAGGACAGGCGGATCGGCCCGGCGCCGAAGTGACCCATGTCGGCATAGAGGGCCTCGCCGCCGGTGATGCAGAGAAAGACACCGCCAAGCACCATGAAGCTGCCCAGGCCGTGGCGGGCGAGGAAGCCGATGGCGTGGCGCGGATCGATGGCGGTCAGCACCTGCGGGTCGCGCACGATGCCGCTGACGCCCAGGATGGAGATGACCAGGAACCAGACCAGCATGATCGGCCCGAACGCCCTGCCGATCGAGGCCGTGCCGAACTTTTGTAAGGCGAAGAAGCCGAACAGGATGACCACGGCGGCGGGCATCAGGTAGGGATCGAGCGTGTGGGTCACGACCTTCACGCCCTCCACCGCGCTGAGCACCGAGATGGCGGGGGTGATGACCGCGTCGCCATAGATCAGCGCCGCGCCGAGCAGGCCCATCACCGCCAGCACCTTGGCGCCGCCGATGAAGCGGTTGGCGCCCAGGAGTGACATCAGGGCCAGGATGCCGCCTTCGCCATGGTTGTCCGCCTTCATCACCAACAAGCAGTATTTGATCGAGATGGTGATGATCAGGGTCCAGACGATCAGCGACAGAATGCCCAGCGCCCCCTCAGGCGTGAACTTGCCGCCCACCGCCTCGACCACGGTCTGAAGGGTGTAGAGCGGGCTGGTGCCGAGGTCGCCATAGACCACGCCCAGGGCTGCCATCGCCGCCGTGGGCATGCCGATTTGTTTGCTCGACAGGTGTCCGCTCATGCTGGGCTCACTCTAGGTCGGATTCGCGTCCGCCTGGTGTCAGAACGGATGGTATTGGTAGGTCCAGGTCTCGCTGACGCGCTTTTCGCCCAGCATCAGGGTCAGCCGCATCTCCACCGGCTCCGGTCCGTGCGTATTGGTCAGGTCGATCTCCGCTCGCCAGTGACCGGCGACGCTGTCGGGGACCGCCTCGACGATCCGGTAGGGGGTGAAGGTTCCGCGCGAGGCCCAGAGGTCGAGGGTCGGCTTCACGCCGAAGGGCAGGCTGGTCAGCGGACCGCCCAGGAACTCGACCACGAACTTGCGAACGTCCAGCGGCCGGGTCTGGCCCGGCTGGCCGCCACGGCCGAGCCGCGTCGCGACGCAACGCGCCCGGTCACTTGGGTGCGGCTGGTCCGCCAGCCAGTAGAGTTTGTAGCTCAAGTCCAGGGACGATCCTGCGGCCGGCGTCTGCTCCGGAACCCAGGCGGCGACGATGTTGTCGTTGACCTCGTCGTCCGTGGGCAGCTCGATCAGCTGCACAGCGCCGCGACCCCAGTCGCCCTTGGGCTCGACCCACAGGCTGGGTCGGCGTTCATAGTGGACGCCGTCCTGGTAGTGGCCGAAGTCGCGGTCGCGCTGCATCAGGCCGAAACCCTTGGGGTTCTCGTCCCGGAAAGCCGATACCGCCGTCAGCCGCGGATTATTCAGTGGCCGCCACAGCCGCTCGCCTGCGCCGTTCCAGATCGCCAGGCCGTCAGAGTCATGCACCTCCGGGCGCCAATCGATGGCGGTGGGCTTGGCGGTCTCGGAGAACCAGTACATCGAGGTCAGGGGAGCGATGCCAAACCGGGCGACCTTGCGGCGGACGTAGAGCGATTGGTCCACATCCATCACCACGCCCTTGCCTCTGGTCATGGTGAAGCGGCAAGCGCCGGTGAGCGACGGCCCCTCCAGCAGGGCATGGACGACGATCGTGTGTGAGCCTGGCGCCGGCTGTTCGATGAAGACCTGGGTGAAGTCGGGGAACTCCTCCGCAGCGCCGCCCACCGCCGTGTCGATGGCGATGGCGCGGGCCGACAGGCCGTACTGAAAGAGCTCGCCGATGGCGCGAAAGTAGCTGGCGCCAAGAAAGGCGACCCAGTCGTTCTTGCGCCAATCCAGCTTGCCCGCGCGGGGCTCCTGCACGCGGAAGCCGGCGAACCCCGCGCCGAGCGGCAGGCGGTGTGCGGGGGAATCCTGCGGCATGTGGAAGTAGGCAGGATCGTAGATCACCTGCCGCGCCGCGCCGGACTGAACCGCATGAATCGCCATCGGTTTCTGGAAATACCGGCCGAGGTGGAAGAAGGTGACGGGCAGGGACCCGGCGCCGAACAGGGCGTAGTCGGTATCGAACCGGACCTGGCCCCAGGCGTCATAGTCGATCGCCTCGGCGCCCGCCACGGGCTGCGGGGCGACGTAGGCCTGGCCGGCCTTTAGCTTGGCCAAGGCCTTCAGGCCGTCGAAGCTGAAGGGGGCTGGGGCGCTGAGCTTCAGTCCCTGCGCCGCCAGCGCGGCTTCGACGGGCAAAGCGGCGGCCGCGCCGCCGAGGGCGAGGCCGGCCAGGACTTGGCGTCGGTTGGTGTGGGTGGGCACAGAGTCTTCTTCGCGCGGCCGCCGATTCCGACATAGAGGCAGACTCGACCGGTCTTGTGCAGCCAAAAGTGGCCCGGCGAACTTCAGGTCCCCATCGCCACCCTTTCGCCTTCGATCTTGGCCAGACTGTGATCGGCGATGTGCTGGCATAGTGTCTGGGGGCGACATGATCCGTATCGGACTATTTGCAGGCTTGGTTCTGGCTTTGCCAGCGTTCGCCGCCGCGCAAACGCCGGCGAGCGGCGGCGCCTGCAACGACGTGGAACACCATCGGCTCGATTTCTGGGTCGGCCGCTGGACCGTTACGAAGACCGGCGAAGACAGGGTTGTCGCCGATAGCCTCATCGAACCCGTCTACGGCTGCGGCATCCGCGAGAACTGGATGCCCAAGAACCATCAGGACGGCGGCAGCCTGTCGATCTATGTGCCGGCGGCGAAAGAGTGGCGGCAGACCTGGATCGACTCGAGCGGCGAATACACCGACTACCGGGGTGGTTGGACGGGGCGCGCCATGGTCCTGCTGGCCGACTCCGCCACGGCCGCCGGCAAGCCGATGCAGATGCGGATGACCTATTCGCGCGGCGACGCGGGAACCGTCCGGCAGACGGGCTTCAACTCGACGGACGGCGGCAAGACCTGGACCCCCGACTACGATTTCACCTACCATCCGGTGGCCCGGTGAGGGGAATCCTCTGAGGTCTTGCCGATCCTAATATAGCGGCAAAATCGAGCGGGGCTGTGCAGCCGGATGCATTTTGGCGCATTACAGTACCGCCGCTGCTACGCCACCCTTTCGCCTCCGATCTCGGCCATGGATTGATCGCGATGCGCGTGAGCAATGCTTTGAGACCTCGATCAGGGACGCTTGATGTTTAGTGGTTTGTTGGGGCCGGCCGCACTGGCGGCGGCCCTGCCAGTATTGTGCCTGATCGGCTGGTTCGCCGTAACATCCCGGCCCGCGATCCGCGCCAAGGCGAGGCGCCGCCTGGGCGGCCTGCGCTTCGCCTCCCATTTCGGCGACGGCTTGAGCCCGCCGATCGCGGCGACCCTGCCGGCGCCGGCCTTCCGTTCAACCCCCGCCATTCCGTCGCTGGCCATGCCTCGCCAGGACTTGCGCCATGCGGCCGGCCGACTCCGGCCCAGCGCGCCGGGCATGATGATGCGCCGGCTGACCGTCATTGTCGGCGCCGTGGCTATCGCCGCCCTGGTCGGCGGGCTGATGCTGATGGTGCTCAGCCTCGACGGATTGACCTGGCTCGAGGGTCTGATGGTTGGCCTCTCCAGCCTGCTGGCCGCCTGGGTCGGGCTGGGGTTCATGACCGCCGCGGCCGGTTTTGCGATCTCGCTTGGCCAGCGGCCTGCGCCGGCGCCGCCCGCTTTGAACGCCCGCACGCGGACGGCCATTCTGCTGCCGACCTATAACGAAGACCCGGGCCTGATCTTCTCGGCGGTTCAAGCGATAGCCGAAGATCTGCGCCGGCTGGGCACGGGCCGCGCTCACGACATCTTCGTCCTCAGCGACACCCGCGACGACGTCATCGCCGGCGAGGAGGTCGCCAGCCTTTTGCGCACGCGCCTGCGCCTGGGCGCCAGCCTTCAGGGCGCTGGTCCGCTGGTCCACTACCGTCGCCGGGCGGCCAACATCGACCGCAAGTCCGGCAATATCGCCGAATGGGTCGAGACCTGCGGCGCCGCCTACGACTACATGCTCGTGCTTGACGCCGACAGCCTGATGACCGCCGAAACCATTACGGCGCTGAAAGCCGGCATGGACGCCGATCCGCGCCTGGGCCTGCTGCAATCGGTCCCGACCATCGTCAACGCCGAGACGCCCTTCGCCCGGCTGCAGCAGTTCGCGGCCAGGCTCTACGGGCCGGTGTTCGCGCTCGGGCATCAGTGGTGGTCGGGAACGGAAGGCAACTACTGGGGCCACAACGCTATCATCCGTGTTGCCGCATTCGCCGAAAGCGCCGGCCTGCCACACCTGACCGGGCCCAAGCCGTTCGGCGGCCATATCCTCAGCCACGATTTCGTCGAGGCGGCGCTGCTCCGCCGGCGCGGCTGGTCCGTGCGGATCCTGGCGACTTTGCAAGGCAGCTATGAGGAGGCGCCGCCGACCCTGCTCGACATGGCGGTGCGAGACCGCCGCTGGTGCCAGGGCAATCTGCAGCATGTTCGGGTGCTGAGCGCGGCCGGCCTGCACTGGGTCAGCCGCATGCACCTTTTTCTGGGCGTGTTCGCCTATCTAGCGCCGGCGCTCTGGCTGGCGTCGCTGATCATCGGGGCCATGGTCTGGCCATCGCTACACGTGATGCGCGGCTCGGATCGCTACGGCGAGGTTGAGGGCCTGTTCTGGCTGACGCTCGCCTTGCTGATCATTCCCAAGCTGCTGGCGCTGATGCTGACCTTGCGGTCGGTGGAGCAGCGCAGAGGGTTCGGCGGCGCCTCGACATTGCTGCTGAGCTTCCTGGTCGAAAGCCTCGCCTCCCTGCTGACGGCGCCGGTGATGATGCTGATGCAGACGGTCGCGGTGGTGGACGTGCTGATCGGTCGGGACAGCGGCTGGTCGCCGCAACGGCGCGAAGGGGTGGAGTTGGGCGTGCGCGACGTCTGGCGCGCGCACGGCGCCCATGTGTTGCTGGGCCTGGCCGGCGGCGTCGGCGCCTTGCTGGTCAGCCGCTACTTCCTGCTCTGGGCCAGCCCGGTCTTCCTCAGCCTGGCCCTCTCGGCCCTGCTGTCCTTCCACACCTCCCGCGCGCGGCTCGGCCATGCCCTGCGCCGTCGGGGCCTTCTCAGCATTCCCGAGGAGCACGACCCGCCGCCGGTGCTGCAACGGTCCCTGGCCCTGCGCGCGGCCTATGCCACCGAGGCCGAGGCGCGACGGCGGGTCACCCTGCTGCTCCGGCGTCCGGTTGCGGCCTACGAGACCTTCCGCAGCCTGGCCCCGCGCGAGCCGGAACTGCTCAAGGTCGCCTGAGGTCCGTGCGGACTGCCGCACTGGCCTCGTCTGCTCAACCGGACAAATTGACGAAACAAGGAGCGCCTGATCCAAGGTGGCCAAGCCGCAAGTTCGCCTTGGGAAACGGGACGACTCCGTCATGACAGCCAGCACCCGGATCGTCCTCTCCAGCGACCACTCGGCCATTCAGCTCCGGCAGGCGATTGCGGCCCATATTACGACGCGTGGCTGGGCGCCGGTCGATATCGGACCGACGACGCCGGAGAGCACACACTATCCCGAGCAGGGCGCGGCGGCGGCTCGGCTGGTCGCCTCCGGCGATTGCCGGTTTGGCATCGTCCTGTGCGGGACTGGGCAGGGCGTCATGATCGCCGCGAACAAGGTCAAGGGCATCCGTTGCGGCGTCTGCGCCGACACCTACTCGGCCCGCATGATCCGCCAGCACAACGACGCCAACATGCTTGCGATCGGCGCGCGCGTGGTGGGCGAAGGGCTGGCGCTCGACATCATCGACGCCTTCGTGACCGCCCAGTTCGAGGGCGGCCGGCATGCGACGCGGGTGGAGATGATCAAAGCGCTGGAGGGATAAGGCCAGCAGCCGGGCCAAAGGCGATCAGGGCGTCGATGCGCCAACCGGTTCCGGCAAAGCCAATATTGTCATCGGCACAATGGAGGTGTTGAGCCGCGAGCGGCGGCGGTAGATAACCGCCCTCCCGCCAGCATCACCGGCTCCTTCGTCATGACCACCGTTTCCGACCCCCTCGATTGGGACCAGGCCTTTTCCGACCTTGGCCAGCGGGCCACGGCCTCGGAGATCCGCGAGCTGCTCAAGTTGCTCGATAAGCCTGGAATCATCTCCTTTGCTGGTGGAATTCCCGACCCGGCGCTGTTTCCGATGGACATCATCGCCGAGGCTCATGCGCGGGTATTCGCCGATCCGGCGCGGGCGCGGGCGGCGCTGCAGTATTCGGTCAGCGAAGGCTATGCGCCGCTGCGCGAGCAGATCGCCCAGACTTGGCGGGACCAGGGGGTGGAGTGCGAGATCGACAATGTGCTGATCGTCAACGGCTCGCAGCAGGCGCTGGACTTCATCGGCCGGCTGTTCCTCGATGCCGGCGATCGGCTGCTGGCTGCGCGGCCGACCTACCTCGGCGCGCTGCAGGCCTTTAATGGCCCCAAGCCCACGCACGGCGATCTGGCCGAGCTCAAGGCCGATGGCCCGCCAGCCAAGCTCGCATACGTCATGCCGGACTACGCCAACCCCACCGGCGAGACCATGGGGATGAACGAGCGTCAGGCCCTGCTGGCCAATGCCGAGGCGCGAGGCGTCGCCCTGGTTGAGGACGCGGCCTATGTGTCGCTGAGCTTCGACGGCGATCCGCCGCCGCCGCTGTTGGCCCTGGACGCCAAGGCCAAGGGCGGGATCGAACAGAGCCGCGTCATCCACTGCGGCACCTTTTCCAAGACCATCGTGCCGGGCCTTAGGGTCGGCTGGGTGATCGCGGCCAAGCCGGTGATCCGCAAGCTGGTGCTGCTCAAACAGGCCAGCGACCTGCACGCCAGTTCCCTGGCCCAGATGGTGCTGCACGACATTGTCGAGCGGCTGGGGACGGCCCACATCGAAAAGCTCCGCAAGGTCTATGGCGCCCGCCGCGACGCCTTCCTGGCGGCGATGGACAAGCACATGCCGGCGGGCGTGAGCTGGACCAAGCCGCGCGGCGGCATGTTCACCTGGGTCGACCTGCCGGCAGGCCTTGACGGCGCCAAGCTGCTGGAACGGGCGTTGGCCGAGGAAAACGTCGCCTTCGTCCCCGGCGCCGCCTTCTTCGCCAAGGACCCGGTGCGGAATAGTTTGCGGCTGAACTTCTCCTTCAACGAGCCGGATGTGGCTGAGGAAGGCGTGGCGAGGCTGGGGCGGTTGCTGACGCGGGCCATCGAGGGAGTCTGAGCCACCCCGGCGTTTGTCGATCCTATTCCGTCGCGCCTAAGCCTTGCTTTTCAAGGTCGGAGTAGATGCATTTTTCCTTGGCCAGATGCTGCGGCACATGCGGATCAACGTAAGCGGCCCACGCGTCGCCTGGCGCCTTGGTCGGCTCGAAGCCTGGCACGCCACAACGCGCCGCCGCGTCAACGACCTGCTCGCGGGTCGCCCACTTGTTTTCATCGCCCAAGAAGCATGCGGCGAGTGGGAGCGCGGTCGTGATCGCCAGGACGGCGAAGGTTGCTCTTCGGAGAATTTCAGGCTGCATTCGCTCAGCCTAGCACGAGCACGGGAGCAAGCCAGGATGCTGTCCACCTCGGGCGAATTCGTCACCCATGCCTTCGACTACGACGGTGGTCGCGAGGTCACCGTCTATATGCCGCCCGATCCGCCGGAGGCTGTGGTGTTCGCGGGTGACGGTCAGCTGATCGCGCCGTGGGGGCCTTTCGTTGCTGCGTCCGGTGGTCCGGCCACCGCGATCGTCGGGGTCCACAGGCTGGCGGACGAGATGCAGCGGCTGCACGAATACTCGCCCGGCTTCGAGCCGGACCGCTTTGCCGCGCACGAGCGGTTCGTCGTCGAGGAGGTTGGCGAATGGGTACGGTCGCGGTTTGGCCTGACGCTGCGCAAGGAACGCACAGCGATCTTTGGCGTCTCAGCGAGCGGGGAGTTGGCGCTCGCCATGGGGCTTCGCCATCCGGACGTCTACGGCGCCATATTCTGCGCCTCGCCCGGCGCGGGCTACCGGCCGCCCGAGGGGATGCCGAGCGCCCTGCCCCGCACCTACCTCGTCGCCGGAACCCAGGAGCCCTTCTTTCGCGAGAACGCGACTCGGTGGGCGGACGCGCTGCGCGATGCCCGCGCGGACGTGGTGATGACCGAGCGGGACGGAACACACGGCGACGACTTCTGGCAAACCGAGCTGCCGCTCATGGTGGAATGGGCGTTTAGGTGACGGGCGATATTGCGGGGAGCGTGGTGTTACTGAGTGACTTGAAACGAATATTTATTCGTAGATACAAATTTTCGATCGTGAATAGTGATGACCGCTTCATCCGGGCCGGAGTAGTCAGCTTCAGGCGTGTATATTATAAGTTTTCCAGGATATTCGCCGTCCGGACATTTTAGTCGAGGGTCGTCCGGATTCAAGATGAGCGCCTTGCCGGCTTGCCCGAACGGCGTTTTCATTTCCGCCACTGAGATTTTTCCGTGGCGCGGGTAGACCGTAGCCTCAATCTGTACGTCGATCGGACGGCACTCGGCGTCCAAATTGAAATACCAGGCTAAGCGGTACCAATTGCCAGCCCGCACGTTGATGCCTGAAATGCCGCCTTGTTCAGAACGACCCTCGGCAGCTCGCGTCGGCGGCGGCCCTAACCACGGCGCCACGCTTCCGTTAGGGTCGGCCAGCCTGATGGGTATTTGCGCGATGGACAAGGTTGGCGCTGCACAGGTTGCGATCACGCCCATTGCCGCCATTTGCAGCACCAGCGCTCTAGGCATTGCGAACCCCCTCGAGTGACTTTAGCGGCGCACTATATTGGAACTTCTGCGCTGGCCTAGCGAGCGACATCTCGTCATCGATCGCATGGCGGACCCTGAGCGGGGTTCAAAGCGGCCGTGCTTTCAATAGCACTTAGTGCTACACATTCTCTGTGATTCAAGCAGTGGAAATGACGCGGTTCTTCAAGACCCGCTGGTTTTCCGAGGCGGCGAAGGCGGATGAAGATATCGCCAAAGAGCTGACGGCCAAGGAACCGGTGGAGATTTGCCATGAACAAAAAGCCCAGATTCAAGAGCGACGCGTTCGAGGCGATCCATAGCAGCGCCGCTGGCATGCTCCGCGCGGGTACGATCGACAAGGCGACGATGCGACGGTTCGACGAGTCGTGCCTGACAGCGCCGCCGCCGTTTGAGCCAGCTCATATCAAGCAGCTTCGCCAGGCAAACAACGTCAGTCAGCCGGTGTTCGCGCGCTATCTCAACACGAGCGAAAGCACCGTCGAGAAGTGGGAGACGGGCGCAAAAAAGCCGAGCGGCGTCGCGCTGAAACTGCTGTCGCTGGTGCAGAAACACGGCCTGCAGCATCTCGCGTGAACGCCCCGCCGACCTTGGCCTTGAGGGCAAGCGCGGCAGACCCCACCTAAGGCTGTCCCGCCACCTGAGAGAGCCCATTAATGCCCGCCGTCATGCCCGTCTTCTTCCTTGGTCACGGCTCGCCGATGAATGCGCTGGAGGACAATGACTGGACGCGCGGATGGGCGGCGGCTGCGAAGGCCATACCGAGGCCCAAGGCCATCCTCTGCGTCTCGGCCCATTGGGAGACCATGGGGGTCGCGGTGACGGCGGAGGACAGGCCCAAGACAATCCACGACTTCGGCGGCTTTCCCAAACCGCTGTTTGACCTGGAATACCCTGCGCCCGGCTCGCCGGCCCTGGCCCAGCGGGTGGCGGGCCTGCTGGCGCCGACGCCGGTGCGGCAGGCGACCGACTGGGGGCTCGACCATGGGACCTGGAGCGTGCTGGTGAAAATGTATCCCCAGGCCGACGTGCCGGTGGTGCAGCTCAGCCTCGACCGGACCCTGACTGCGCAGGGTCACTACGATTTGGCGCGGAAGCTGGCGCCGCTGCGCCGGGAAGGGGTGCTGATCGTCGGCAGCGGCGACATCGTCCACAATCTGCGCGCGGCCGACTTCCGCCGGCCCGAGGCGGTGGACTGGGCGCTCAGGTTTAGGGACACGGCCAACGGGTTGATCGCGACCGGCGAGTACGGGCCGCTGATCCACTACGAGCAGCTAGGCCCCGACGCCCTGGCCTCGATCAACAGCGCCGAACACTATCTGCCGCTGCTCTATGTGCTCGGTTTGCAGGAGCCGGGCGAGGCGGTGGAGACCTTCAACGACGATGTGTTCGCGGCCCTGTCGATGACGTCGCTCAGGGTGGGGTGATGGCTGACGCGCTTATCTAATTGCTCCCCCGCTGGGCTAGCGGATGCACGGAAGTGATTCCCCTTTTTGATTTGAGCTGATTCAACCGTCCCGATGGTGTTGGGAGCGGCTGGATGTTTGGGTCGGGTGATGTTCGGACGTCTGCGCGGGGCGCGTGGTTGTTTGATCAGATCGTGTCGTTGGGCACGTTGGTTCTGAAGGATCTGGGCGGGGATCGCGCGGGTGAGATGGCGGCGCACCGCTATCTGTCGTCGCCTCATGTGACATCGCAGGGTGTGCTTGAAGCGCTGGGATCGCGAACAGGCGAGGCCAGCGCCGGGCGGCGGGTGGTGGCGGCGCAGGACACCACGGAGGTGAGCTTCTCCAGCAAGGCGGCGGGTCGTCGGGGGCTTGGGCCCGGGGGCAACGGGGTAAGCCCAGGGTTCTTCATCCATGCGGTGGTCGCGGTGGATGCGGAGACCGAGGCGATGCTGGGCGTTGTTGGAGCGCGGCTTTGGACGCGCGGTCCCGAGCCGGTGGGCCAGCGTTCGAAGCGTTCGTTGGAGGACAAGGAGAGCCGGCGCTGGATCGAAGGCGCGCAGCTTGCGGCCGAGCGGCTGAGTGCGGCGTCTCAGGTGGTGGTGGTCGCCGATCAGGAAGCGGACATCTTTAGCCACTTCGCCCGCCGCCCGGCTGGGGTTGAGTTGCTGGTGCGGGCCAGGCACGACCGGGCGCTTGAGGGGGGCGGGGCCCTGTTCGCGCAGGCGGCGACCTGGCCGGTCCACACCGAGGTGCTGGTGGCGGTGGCGC